>OHMK01000877.1_pt1 | contig 10877 bp, 5 predicted proteins | sample 1569291 | NCBI WGS metagenome assembly OHMK01 (sample SAMEA3879517, study PRJEB24766) | human gut metagenome | biome: human-associated habitat; feature: feces | place: USA | collected 1985/1987 | reverse complement strand
GAATGATACAATTCAACACACATCAGTTTAAACTCATAACTATAACGCATAAAAACACCCTCCTTACTGGTTGTCCAGTAAAGAGGGTACATATCAAGGGTGTTGGCTTTTTTGTGGGCTTTTTTTGTATTTAGAGTTTGAAAAAAATAATAGAGTAATTCTTAAAAAAGTAATAATTGGTATTAGGTAAGGACTTGATGTGTTAATGGATAAAACGGTGGAACATGTTAGTGCTGTGTATTTGTAACTTGTAACCAATATGTAATCATGAGTATAAGATTAAATGAGGCGAAAGAGGTAGAGAGATGAAGCTTGAGAATATAATAATTGAAAATTATCGACAATTTGAGAAAGCAGAGTTGTCATTTGACGCAGGAATAACTATTCTTGCAGGAGCTAATAATAGCGGTAAAACTTCACTTATCAATTTGATTAGGAATGTTTTTGTTGATGAAAAAAATGATTATAGTGTATCAGATATTCCAGCCAAAAATATGCAAGAATGGATCGAGTGGGCATATCCTGTGTTTTACAAATTCTTTGAAAATGGTAAAAGTGCTGATGTTATAGGTGCAGAGCTTGTTAATTTGATTATTCCAGAAGATGCTACAATTCCAGCACACTTGATAGGTACAACAAGTGTAAAGATTCATGTTTCATATGATCCGGATATGGATGATATAAAAATGTTTGCTGATTATATTATGGATCTTGATGAAAAAATGCATGATTTTTATTTTTTGTTTGATTATGAAATAACACGTTCAAAATTTATTAGGACAATAACAGACAATTATGATAAGTTAAAGCGGAGATTTGATGAAATAAAAGAAGATAGAATTAAATTAATGACTTCTTCAGATGAAAATCGGAAGAATAATATAGAGGTTAAAGAGAGATACTTGAAACAATTGATAGTAAGTATTTATGTCAAGTCCATAGTATCTTTTGGATACTTTTGCGATAAAGAATTTAAGAATAAATGTAAATTTGATGATATAAGGGAATTTAGAAAATTATTTCATTTTTGCTTTATCAAAGCAAGCAGACCTTTAGATGACGATGAACTAGATCATTCACATATGCTTAGTAAGCAAATGATTAGAATGGTAAAGCTAGATGAAGGCTGGAATGAATTGATTGAAAGGCTTCCTGATGAATTGCTTAAGCCAATTCAGGAAAAGAAAATAGATAAGACTGTTCGTGACACATCTTTAAAATCCCTTAAAGATACAATAAATGCATTAGAACAGACGAACGGGGGAAAGTCTGGAGAACTAATGTTGGACATGCAGGTTACAGAAGATGATATTAGCGAATTATTGCAGCGGATAACAACAGCTACATATAATGTCGATGGTTATTATTTGGGAGAAGCATCACAGGGGCTTGGTTATAGTAATATGATATATATTCATCTACAGCTGAAGGAATATGAAAAAGGTGTTGACCCATATAAGGTAAATATGTTTTTCTTGGAAGAACCAGAATCTCATATGCATCCTCAAATGCAACAAGTATTTATTAAATATTTGTTGGACTATTATCATACAAAATTGCAAGGGCTAATTACAACACATTCTAATGAAATGGTTCGTACTACTGGACTTTCTCATTTAAGAGTTATAAGGAATGCGGGTAATTTTAAAAGTAAATTATATGATCTTTCTGTATTATTAAAGGATTTGAAAAAGTCTGAAAATCTGTCAGATAAAGAATTGGCAAATTTTTTTGATTGGTTTTTCGAAATAGGATATTCAGAAATAGTTTTTGCTGATAAAGCTATTTTTTATGAAGGAGATACAGAAAGATTGTTCATTCGAAAAGCTATGACATTGGAAAAATATAAAAAATTAGGCCAACAATATGTTGCATTTATTCAAGTTGGAGGTGCATATGCAAAGAATTATGAGAAGTTAATTAGGTTATTGGGCATAAAATCATTAATAATTACAGATATAGATTACGAAAAAGAAAAAATAATGGTTCCCGATATAGAAGATTCTGTAACAACAAATGCTACTATAAAGCATTTTTATTCTTTGAATCATCCAGCTGATAATGCTTCGGTAAGAAATCTTTATACGTGGAAGAATACTAAAGGGAATATAATGGATAATTTAATATATATATGTTTTCAAACAGATAATGATGGATATGCAAGGACATTAGAAGAGGCTATGCTTAATAAATATTTTTCAATAGATGTTACAGAGACATATAAAAAGAGTGAGTGGGTTCAGAAAAGAAGTGATTCAAAACTAGATTTTTCAATTCCAAGTAAAAAGAATGGTAAAAAAATTTCTGACGAAGATATTGTTTCTATTAGAGATATTTTGGCATCGACTTCAGGAAATAAGACAGATTTTATGTATTCTGTAATTATGAATGGGTATGCAGAAAATATTATGCCAGAATACATAGATGGAGGGTTGTTATGGCTAATGCAATAGTTGAAAATCTATTTTTGGTAAATGCACCTGCGGGCAGTGGAAAAACGACTTGGATTAGAAAGAGTGTTGGAAAATATCTTTTACAGAATCCAAATGATAATGTTTTGTGCATTACTTATACAAATCGTGCGGCGGAAGAACTTGGAAAAGATATAGATAGTAATAAAGTATATTTTGGAACTATACATAGTTTTATTAATGATTTTATTGGTAGCTTTTTTTCTCATGAGTCAATTTTAAATTTGTATTGGGAAGTATATAAAGATCAGATTGTGGAACGTATAAAAAATGTTTCGCAGAATAGCAATTGGGCAGAAAGTAATAGGAGATATATAGAAAAATATGGTAGTTTGACACCTGAAATTGTACGTTCCAATATTACAAAGATTTCATACAATCAAGCTCCGTTTAATTCTCTGTATAGAGGAACTTTGGGGCATGATGATTTAGTTTCTTTTACGAGATTAGCTGTTGAAAGATTTCCCGTAATAAAGAAGAAAATTTCTGATAAATATCAGTTGGTATTTATTGATGAATATCAAGATACCGCGGCAGATGTTTTGCAAATATTTTATTTTTCTATACTAGGGAAGAAAAGTAGGTTGTATTTGTTAGGAGATAAGATGCAACAGATTTATCGTAACTATAATGGATATTTTAAAAATTTTAATAAATCTATAAATCTTTCGGTGAACTATCGTACAACACCTAAAATAGTAGGTATTTTAAATGAAATTTATAATGATGAATTCTATAAGCAGACACCATATGAGAAAAATAAAGACGAAGTTATGGACTTTTTGCCAGAAGTTAGAATCGTAACTGATATTGAAAAAAGTGTATCTGAATTTATGGATCAGTATAATGATTCACTAATATTATATTTGTCAAATAAGTCAAGATTTTATAATATAGGAGTTGGTGAATTATATGATGCATATTCTGCAATGGAAAAGTATAGTTTTGGAAAGAAATATAATGCTGTTGATGTTTTGACTAAGGAAGAAATTAGAGAAAATGATGCATTGCTGAGCTTTTTGTTTGCAGTAAATATAATAGTGGATTATTTTACAAGAGAATTTTATGGTGAAGTATTTAGGATGATTCGTAAGGCTGGTACATATTTTAACTGCGAAAAATTTATTATCAGAAAGCATACTGATAAACATATTGTAAAGGCTAAATTAGATGATATTGTAGCATTATATAATAAACTATCAACCACGGTGGATGATTTCCTATCATTATGTGTTAAAAAAAACTATATTAGAGAGGAATTTTATTCTGCCGTTGTTGAAGAAAATGATTATCAATTGGTGAAAAATGTAAAGGTTCAAGAAGTGAAAGTGTTAGCAGATTATATGTCGGATCCTAAGATATCAACTCAGCATGGGGTAAAAGGCGAAAGTCATGATACAGTTGTGTTTGTTGCAGATAATAGCAGATCGAATCCAGTAGTGCATATGTCAAAATTCTTTGAAATGTGGAGTAATATTGACATTACATTATCAGAATTTGATGCCTTTTATTATATTTATAGCCAAATGCTTAATCAGATTCAGAATAAAATTGGTATGAAATGTTCACAATTAAACGCTGATACATATAGACCCATTGCTGGTATAATAGATGAGAAACTTCAAGCATTTATAAAAGAAAACGAAACAAATCCATATTACATTCAATTACTGAAAGTTAAAATGGATAAGTATTTTGGAAAAAAGAATGTTACTAACGTTAAAGAATGCTTAAGAGAAGGAACGGTATATGGACCACTTTGCGCATATAGATTGTTTTATGTAGGATGTTCTCGTGCGAAAAGGAACTTAGTTGTTATGATTAATAAAAAAGATATTGAAGGATTTGAAGACAGATTACGTAATAAATTAATGATAACTGGGTTTAATGTATTATAAAATTTGTATCATGAAATTTTTGAAACAAAAATATTAGTTGAATAGGGAATCTCAGAAGATAAGGTCTCAACTTAGTTTGGTTTTGAAAATTTTTATAAAGAATAAAGAACATATTTTTCGTTTAACAATCAGATTTGGATTCAAGAATGTTGCGATACCAGAAAGGAGAAGTAATTTATGGAGTGCAGAAGTGAAGAAAGAAGACAATATATTGTAAATAATTACAATGTTGTGCCGGTAGCACACATTCAGTTACTAAATGGCCAGACAAAACATAGTGATGCAGGTCGGACTATTGAAAATGATTATTATATTTTTGAAGCCACGAGCAAGATAGATGGCAAGCAAGAAAGGATTCAATGTGGAATGACTGCTGCGAGGGATTTCCTCAAAAAAATAAATCATGAAGGATTGCCTTTATTTAATCCTTTGCATGGCGAAACAGAAAAAAAAGGAGGTAAGCCCTCTGGAGGAAATGAAATTAAAGCGGTGAAGTGGAATCCAGTAGCAAAGCAACTATATAATGCAATAATGTGGACAATTATAATTATAGATGCTAAGCCAAGCACAACAATATATGGGGTGAGAAAAAAAGTCTGGAAATATAAACGTTATGAGCCGTTTCCAAGTCAGGTCAAAGCTGTGAATACTATAATAGGAAAGAAGATAAGAGGAAAAACATTGACTCAAGCTATTGATGAACTTAGATATAATAATGATATTAGGAATGAAATGTGTAATTTCGATAAGTTGATAGATATTATTAACAATTATACAGATAAAAATGGAAACAAAGTGGAATTAGAAGTGAATTTTTAAAAAGATAAGACAAATTTTTATAGTCTACATATAAAATAAAAGTGAGAAAAATAGAAATAATATTAGATGTAATAATGTATTGAATTATAAAAAATAATGTCGCATAATGATTATAAACGAAAAGGGAGAACTGAGTTATGAGACATTTAAAAATAACAAGAAATATAGTAAAAATAAAGCATACAAAGTAGAGTGGATATTCTCTCGATTTGTAGGCTTTATTTAATTTTATATGAAAATAAGTTTTACATTTAAGGAGAAAACGAACATGAAAAAGGAAAACTGGTCGGATATAGAAATTAATAAAGTCTTTAACTTTTGGAAACTGGAAGAGTATTTTACGCCATTTGATTATCCGGAATTATATTTGACGGTTAAGGAAAATGGAAAAAGTATACCGTTTGATGCTTATCATAATGCTTATAGTTTTCGAGAATTTCCATTGAATAATTACAAAAGACATAATGTGTATTTGGCTGAAAATATTAAAGCTGAAGTACCGTTATATGATCGCGCAAATGTATATTGTGGTTGTTATAAATTAAAAGTGTTTTTGAGCAAAATGGCAGAAAAATGTAACTTGGATATGGAAAAATATGCTGAGATAAATGAAGTATCTGGAAGATTTTACATTTTTTCTGTACAGATAAATTTAAATGGAATTCCTACAGAGGAAGGGGTGCAAGTAAGCCCATTTTTTTATTCGGTACTATGTATGATGAAAGCTGCTGGAATTAATATTCATATTATGCAGGAGGATGTGCTGAAACTTAATGAGGACATTAATGAGATATTAAAACAAAATGCGTTTCAAATGTCAGATTTTCGGGACATGGATTATATAAAGTGGATATTATTTGATAAGTTAGGAATCTTATCCGAAAAAGATATTGGTCTGGAAGGTTCATCAGAACGAATATTTGCATGTAAAGGGTTAAAAGAGGGAGAGGAAACCAGCGATTTTAACAGTTTCTATTTAGATGAAATTGAATATGTACATAAGCATTATAAAGAAAATTCACTAGTTACAAAGTATGTGACATCCTTAGCTTGTAATGAGCAGAATAAAATCATGATAGACAGTGATATTAATGCTATACAGCGTTGGTTAGCAGTGGATAAATTTCCGTTAGCAAAATATCCATCAAAGTTTGCACCAACATTGATGCAACAGGTGGCTATTAATATTGGTATATCTGAAAGAGATAGAAAAGAAAAAGTATTTTCAGTTAATGGACCGCCAGGAACAGGAAAAACAACTCTTTTGAAAGAGATAATAGCATCAAATATAGAAAAGTTAGCAGAGACATTGATTCGATATGGAATTAGAAATAACTGTTTTGAAACGAAGGAAATACCATCAGCATCAAGTCCAAGTTATACCGAAAAGTATTATACAATACCAGATGATATAGCAAAGTATGGAATATTAGTTGTATCAAATAATAATGGGGCAGTAGAAAATATTACATTAGATTTGCCCAAAGCGAAAGAGATGAAGAAGGAATGTACACAAACTGATTATTTTGACAGGACGCAGCATAAAGAAATATACTTTTCAGCGGTTGCAGATGAACTGTTAGATGAGAAGAATAAAGCATGGGGGTTAATATCTGCGCGTATGGGTAGAAAAGCATATGTGTCAAACGTTTTGCGAACATGCATATTCTCAAAGAAAAATGATGCACCAGACAAGGTGACGTTGAATATAGCGAGTGAAGGAAGTTTGACTTGGGATGAGGCAGTGCTAAGTTTTCAAAAAGCAAAAAGAAAAGTTTTGTCCTTAAGAGAAGAAATAAAAAAAGATCAAATAATATTGGGACAGATGTACAAGGGCAGGGAAAATTTAGAAAAAAAGAGATTGGATTTGAAAGGCTTATTTGAAGAAAAAGCTAGGAAGGTTGTGGAAGCTGGTAATTTAGAAACAAAATTAAGAAATAATGAAGAACAAACAATAGAAAATGAAGAACAAATAAAATATATAAAGAAACATAGTTCTTTTATTAAAAAAATATTTATTTTGTTTCATTGGGGAAAGTTGGGAAAACTAGTCGCAGAAAAAGAAGATAATATTGAAATGCTGATTCTAGAGCATGGAAGTATAAAACAAAATTTGGATGAAAAGGAAAAAGAGATTGAAGAGACAGAAAAAAAGATTGAAATACAGCAAGAGGATGTATTGGAAACAGAGAAAAAGGTATTTGAATTAGAAAGAACTGTGTATGGGGAGAATAATTCTTTGAAAGAAAAATATAAAGATAATTTAGCGGACAGAGAATTTTATACAAAAATTAAAGAGTCTGAAAAATCACAAAATTCATGTCCATGGACATTTGAAGAATACGATAAAGCAAGAGAGGAATTGTTTTATGCAGCATTACAGGTTCGTAAAGCTTTTATTTTGGAATCACCTTATATAAAAAGAAATTTGTTTGTATATGAAGCATATAACAATGGCAGATATACTTTAGAGGAAAAGAAAGAAATGTTTCCCCACTTATTTAATGCATTATCAATAGTAATTCCAGTGCTGTCGTCTACATTTGCGGCAGTTGGGAGATTCCTAAAACATGCAGGCAATGAGAGCCTAGGAATGCTGGTTGTTGATGAGGCGGGACAGGCAATTCCTCAATCAGCATTAGGTGCAATTTATAGAACGAAACAGGCAATCATTGTGGGGGATCCATTACAGGTTGAACCAGTGGTAACGATTCCTAGAGTATTGATAGATATACTTGCAGATAGTGTTGGGGTTGAAAGCAAATATAAAGTAATAGAAAACTCGGTACAAACATTTGCAGATTGTATCAATGAATTTAATGGAATGATTGGGGAACGTCAAGTGGGGTGTCCATTAGTTGTGCATCGGAGATGCATTGAACCAATGTTTTCTATTTCAAATATGATTTCATATGATAATAGAATGTTTAATATGACAAATAAAAAAGAGGAATATTTAAAAGAAGAGCAACCATTTTTATTAAAAAAATCCGGATGGATAGATGTTGTTGGACCAGAAAATGGGAGAAAGAATCATTTTGTGAAAAACCAAGCTGAAAAAGTGTGTCAATTATTGGAACAGGCAGTTGAAATATATGATAACTTGTTTGAAAGGGATGAGTGTATTTTTATTATTACGCCATTTAGAACAGTTGCAGAGTCTATGAGGAGTTTTGTAAATGATTATTTTAGAAATAAAGGATATGATAGAGACTGTTTAATTAGTTGGACTAAAAAATGTATAGGAACAGTACATACTTTTCAAGGAAAGGGGGCAAATGAAGTATTATTTGTTCTGGGCTGCTCAAAAATGAGTGTAGGGGCTATGAACTGGGTAGTGAAAAAAGCAAATATACTAAATGTGGCCGTTACAAGAGCAAAATATAGAATTGGTTTTATTGGAGATATGCAGGATTGGAAGAAACTAAAGTATTTTAGAGAATTTATACCATATTTAATTGATGAAATACAAGTGGATGATAGCTCTTGCCTATTTACTTCTTGACGGCTATAATAAAATAATATTTTTACTCCCCTTGACATCTCATCCAAAACTTATTATATTTATAACAGTGTTATATAACACTGTTATAAATGAAACGGAGGCATCAGTGACTAAACCAATCGAAGGCGTATCGGAAAGAATACTTTCCTGCGCAACGGAAGAATTTTTAGAAAAGGGTTATTCCGATGCATCGCTTCGCACCATTGCGGCGAAAGCGGGAACAACTACAGGTTCTATTTATTCCAGATTTAAAGACAAAGAAGGGCTGTTTGCAGCAATTGTAGGACCGGTGGCAGAGTATATGATGAATCTTTTTGTGAAGACGCAGGAAGAATTTCATGCAGTAGAGCCGGAGCGGCAGCCGAAAGAAATGGATGACTATGTAATATCCGGAATGGATGAAATGTTGGATTACATCTATGATAATTTTACCGCATTTCAGTTGTTATTAGAGGCGTCCTATGGAACGAAGTTCCAGAATTTTGTAGAACAGTTGGCAGAAGTAGAGGCAGAATATACCTACAAGTTCATGGAGGTTATTCATTTTCAGAATGAAGAGGAAAATGAAGTGACGGGAGAATTCATCCATATCATGACCAGAGCATTATTTGACAGCATGTTTGAAGTTGTCCGCCACAAGATGGAGAAGGAGACAGCTCGGAAATACATACATATGTTGGAAAAATTCAACTATGCAGGCTGGAATACCATTTTAAAATTCGAAGTGTAAAAGATAGTAAGACTGCTTATCTTGTAACAGCAGGAAGCAGTCTTTTCTTAAAAACACAGGTTAGTCAAAACTAATTTGCATTAGATACACTGTACGATGGAAATATCAAAAAGGTGCATTCCAGAATCCCAAAAGTCAGTTCTTCTGCCTGAATACCAACAGTGAGGTGGCACTTGGCTGTGAAAATATGTGGCAGCAGCACACCGGGAGCAGTTTTTAAAACAGTTTTCGTTTCAATAAGAAGAAAGAATCAATTATTTTTAAAGGAGGAGAAGAAAAAGTGAAAAAGGAAAGTTCCTTATCAAAGCTTTTTGCCTATGCCGGTAAATTCCGTTATCTGACTATAGCATCCTGGATTTTATCGGTAGTCAGCGCATGGCTGGCTTTGGTACCATTTTATTACATCTGGAGAATTATGAAAGAAGTGCTTTCTGTGGCACCGGATTTTGGCAAAGCAGCTCATTTAAAAGAATATGGCTGGGCCGCCGTTGGATTTGCCATTTTATCCATGCTGGTTTATGTGTGCGCGCTGATGTGTTCCCATCTGGCAGCATTCCGTGTCCAGGCAAATATCCGTACCAGCCTGATGCGGCATATCCTGACGCTGCCAATGGGATTTTTGGATAAAGACGGAACCGGCAAAATCCGTAAAATCGTCAATGAATCCAGCGCAGCAACAGAGACCTATCTGGCGCACCAGTTACCGGATCAGGCAGGAGCCATCGCAACACCGGCAGGTCTTTTGGTATTGCTTATGGTATTTGATTTCCGGCTTGGACTTTTGAGCCTGATTCCTGTGGTGGCAGCATTTTTAATTATGGGAACCATGACCGGACAGCGTATGAAAGATAAGATGGAAGAATATCAGAATGCATTGGACGAAATGTCCAGCGAAGCAGTGGAATATGTCCGTGGAATCCCGGTAGTAAAGACTTTCGGACAGTCGGTATTTTCATTCAAACGCTTTCAGACCTCTATCAGGAAATACGAAAAATGGACGATTGCGTACACGAAGGAAGTGCGGATACCAATGACGGTGTATACAACAGTTATCAATGCGGTATTTGCGGTGCTGATTGCAGCAACCTTTTTCTTTACACGAAATGGAGCCGATAATACCTTTTTATTAAATCTTTTATTCTATATTATCATTACGCCGATTATCACTGTGACCATGAATAAAATTATGTATTCCAGTGAAAATCAGCTGATTGTAGCAGATGCAATTTCCCGTATCGAAAGTATTTTAGAAAAGAAATCGTTACCGGAAACCGCCTATGCACAGGAGCCGGAGAACAACTCCATTACCTTTGAAAATGTATCCTTCCGTTATGAAGATGCCGGAAGAGATGCGCTGCATCAGATTAATCTTGCCATCAAAGAGGGCGAGCATGTGGCATTTGTAGGACCGTCCGGCGGCGGAAAGACGACGCTGGCAAGCCTTGTGGCACGAT
>OHMK01000875.1_pt1 | contig 10894 bp, 8 predicted proteins | sample 1569291 | NCBI WGS metagenome assembly OHMK01 (sample SAMEA3879517, study PRJEB24766) | human gut metagenome | biome: human-associated habitat; feature: feces | place: USA | collected 1985/1987 | reverse complement strand
CCGCGGGGTACTGCGCCATGATCTCCGCCAGATGGAAGTGATACCGCATCGCATCATCCGGCATGGTGGCCTTCAGCAGAGAATCTCCGTATACATACGCCCGTTCCATCGTACATCCTCCTTGGCGTTTTTACATAATATAACATATTAGATATGCCGCGTCAAGCTTCCGCATCATGTTTTTCTTGTCAAATAAAAGCTCTTATGATATAGTATATTATGTCTACGAGTGAGGAGGCACTAAAATGCAATACGACAAGGACTTGGTGGCCCACAAGCTGCGGCGCTGGGACAGGTTTATCACCGACTATCATCTGCCGGAATGGGAGACTATTCCGGATTTCGGCCTATATATGGATCAGGTCATCGTGCTGCTGGAGCAATATCTCAGCTTTATTCCCTCTCCCGCCGGGACGAAGGAGCATTTCGTGACCTCCTCCACCATCAACAACTATGTGCGGCTGAAGATCATGCCCGCGCCGGTAAAGCGCAAGTATCACCGGGTGCACATCGCCTACCTCATCATGATCCTGACCATGAAGCAGAGCCTCAGCATCAGCGACGTGCAGAAGGTCATCCCGCCGGACAGCAGCGTGGAGGAGGTACGGGTGGTCTACGAGAACTACTCGGAAAAATTCCGGCGTCTGGCGCTGTTTTTCAACCAGCAGGTGCAGTCCGGTGCAGAGGGTATCCATGCGCCGGGGCAAAGCAGCGACAATGCCGTGGAGCTGCTTGTCATTGAAAGTGCGCTGATCGCAGGCTTCTCCAAGATCCTGGCGGAGAAGCTCATCCGCCTGTGCGGTGCCGATACGGAGGACGTGCTGGCGGCGGAGAACGAACCGACGCACCCATGAAACAGGGCATAGAATAACAAGAAAAGAGTGCGCCTCCAGGCGCACTCTTTTCTTGTTACCGTTTCCTGTTATTTGGTCTCGTCCGTGATCTCAACGATGTCGTCCTCAACCTCTTTTTTTGCATTCTCATCGATGCCCAGTTTATCTGCCACCTTCTTTTTTGCCTTGCGCCAGCAAATGCCGACAACGGCGCCCACAGCTACCACGATACCCGCGATGATTTGGATGGCGTAGGTCATCACGGAAGGATCCAGATACGCATAGGCCGGAACCACCAGCAGGCCCGTCAATCCCAGCGCAAGTGCAATTCGTTCAAAATACTTCATAATCATTCTCCTTTCAATGCTTGGATCAGCGCTGCATTTTCCGCCTGATCCTTTACAGCTACCCGAATATATTCTGTTCCCTCAAACCCAGATTTTTGCGAGAGGGACTTAATAAGAATGCTGTGCTTTTCCAAAAGCCGTGTAGCAAGCTCCTTGGCAGTCCACGGCGAGGAAACGCGGCACATGATATAGTTGGCCTGCGAAGGATACACCGTAAGATAGGGGATCTTGCGTAGCTCATTCTGCAACCATAGACGGTTCTCCGCGATGTGATCACAGGCTGCGTCGTATTCGGCTGCATACAGGCCGTATATCTGCAGGAAGTATTCGCCAAAGGAGTTAATATTCCAAATGGGCATTGCGTCTCTCATCTGCTGCAAAAGCGCCCGATCCGCAGAAGCGATCACGCCCAAACGCAGTCCTGGAACACCGTAGGATTTGCTGATGCTTTTGACCACGACCAACCACGGATATGCCTCCAGAACATTCTCCGTCAGCAAAGAGAATCGTTTATCCGGGGCAGCAAAATCTGCGAAGGACTCATCTACCACACAGCGGACACCCTTGGCGCCACAAGCAGCTATAAACGCAAGTAACTCGTCCCTTTCCACAAACTGCCCGCTGGGATTATCCGGATTGACCAGCACCACCGTATCGCCGGCCGCCGCCTGCTCCAGCAGCTCCATCGGCTTGGAGACATAGTCATTGACAGAGGCGTCCACCGTTACAATCTCACAGCCGGCAAAGCAGCGCACATACTCGTTAAAGGCCGGTATAGAGACAATAACACGCCCCTTGGTTCTATGCCCCAGCACATTGATAAGCTCCGCTGCGCCATTACCCACCAGCAGATACTCCGGATCCAAATGAAACATCTTGCCCGCCAGCAGCTTTTGTATCTCCATCCCAGAGGGATATTGCTCCAGCAGCGGCGTATAGGAATACTTCATCTGATCCACCATTTTGCGCGGAGGGAAGTAAGGATTGACCAGATAGCAGAAATCCTTCAAACCCGGAAACCGCCAATAGCCGCCATAATGCCGCTCGTAGGCGTGCAGCTTTTCTTTTTCCGGTGCAAACAGTGTGTTGGCGATATCCAGGTCCTGTGCATCATCGATCTCATACCACGGAAGGTTTTTCAACACATAGGCGTGCAGTTTTGTGTTGGATATGTGGGCAATGACCTTCAGTACTGTCTCGTAATACTGATTCATGCCATAGGCCTTGATGTATGCCTCCAGGAACGGTAGATAGTGCTTTTCTGAAAATTCGCGGCTGAATTTGTAAATATTGACGGTCTTGTAGTACTGGTCGGCGTTGTAGAAGGAGAAATCCTTTTTTGCGATGAAATCGGAGATATTGCCGTCATCGTCCAGCGTGGCTACCGTACCGTCCATCCACTGCTCATACGGTGCAACGGCCACCAGATCCTCCTCCGGCGCCTCGACCATGTGCCTTAACAGGGACTGGTCATACACCAGGTCGGACTCCAGCAGGATCGTGTCGTCGCGCAGCAAATACTCCTTTGCCAGATACAACGAGTAGATATTGTTGGTGGTGGCATAGTCGTGGTTGTAGACAAATTCAAACTCCATATCCTGGATGTTGTCCCGGATGAAGTCCACCAACTTGTCCGCCTCCCAGCCAACTACCATGACGAATTTCCGGATTCCCGCCTCCTTCAGCGCGTCCACCGTCCGTTCCAGCAGGGTGCGTCCGCCCACGGAGATCATACATTTCGTCATAGCCTCTGTGTATTTCCCCAGCCTGCGTCCCATGCCCGCAGCTAACATCAAAGCCTGCATATGCTTCCTCCCCTTTCAGATTCATGGTTTTCCTCTGTTTGTTTCTGTATACATTTTCCAGCCACAGCTGTGATTAACCCTTTTCGGAAGCACCTGCGCTCTGTGTGTTCCCCTTTTTCTTGTTCAGTTCGCTCAGAATAAACTTACCACTACACTGTGCGCTTTGTCCCAAGTTGTACACATTTTGGCACGCAAGCTTTCTGATCCGTTCTTGATATTCGCCACGCCGCGCTATCATTTCTTCAACCACTGTATTGACCTGCCCTACATCTTCCGGCTCTATTTCCCTACCGATCTCCTTTCGGATCGAAATGTTGATTGGTACGACGCCTATACGCTCATATTCCGGATTCATCACCTTCATGGGTGTGTTGACAAACAGCACCGGTCGGCAGGTAGTATATGCATATTCGTAGGCTATACCTGACCAATCTGTGATTAGTAAATCCGCCCGGAATACAGTGCTGTTTGATGCAAAATCCGTCTGTATCTCAACCTGGGGCGTACCTGCATATCGCGCCTTCAGATCATTCAGCTGTGCTTCGCGATGTTTCACATACTGTGGGTGCGGTCGAACAATAATGCGATATCCCGTGCGCCGGAGCGACGTCAATAATTCATCAATGCAGCTATCCATAATGTTTGCTTCTTGCCACGATGGCGCAATCAGGATCACAGGCCGCTCTGAGCAGTTGACTTTTTCCGAAAATCCCGCACGCATATCATCCAGTAGCATGTAGCCGCATTCCACGAGTTTCTTGGATGGCAGATTATATACTTCTTCCGTTTTCCTGATCTCTTCCTTTTGATTTGGCCCAACGCACAAAACTGCATCGTAGTGGTCTACACTGCCTGTCCTCATCGTAAGATTTAAGCTATCCAATCCATGTGGAACGTAAACATACTCCACATCTTTTCTAACATAGCTCCGCTTGATATGGAAATTCTGCAGATCCGGCATCGTCATAATCACCATATCCGCATCCATCTTCATAAATAACGTGATAAGCTTCTTCTCCCCTATGTAGTAGGGACGGATACGGGACTGGGTCTTGGCCACCTCAAATACTTGGTCAGCAGGATCGCTGGTCACATAGTGAACAATGATATTGGTATGAGACAGCAGGTATGCAATGGTCGCGCGGTAATACTTATAAAAGCCGCTGCTTTCCGAATAGAACACCAAATGCTTGTTAGCCACGGAAAAAAACCGTTTATAATCCGCTTTTTCCCGTTTTTTATCTTCCTTAGACACACCGGCAGACATGGCATTGATGCTTTCCAACTCCTTCTGGCTCTTGTGCAGAGCATCATAGTCAATATACTTTGCCGGACGAATCACCAGATTCAGTGCCGCCTGATTCAGGATGGAGAATAGATTGCTGGCGATCCAGTAGACACAAACACCAACCGTGACAAAGGCACCCAAGGATAAGGAAATCAAAATAGAAAGTCCATTCGTCATCCACTGCTCGCGCTTACTTTGTTCCTTTTGCAGAGGATTCAGCTTGTTCTGCCCTATTCCAAGCAGCAGCGCCGCCACACCTGCCGCCACTGGCATCAAGAGGCTTACTCCGCCCAGCTGACTAGGGATCTGCGCGTAAATAGAAGTTGTATCACCACCCAGCATCGCTTTAACCGCCGCGATAACGCCCATCAGCAAAACCAGCTGAATGATCATCGGAATGGTGCTGGCAATCGGGTGATACTTTTTCTGCTTGTAGAGCTTCTGCGTTTCCTCGGCAACCGTGTCCTTATCTCCGTAGTACTTGATCTTCAGCGCGTTGAGATCCGGTGTCAGCTGCACCATTTTGATGCTCTCGCGCTGCATCCAGCAGCTTATAGGAAACAGGATCACCTTGGTCAAAAGCGTGAAGACGATAATGGCCATCAGGTAACTGCCTGTCCAGTTGTAGCACAACGCCATCAGTGCGTTGAGGGGGATCGCAATGTACTCCATAGTAAACCCCTGTTGTTCATAGTTTGGCAGGCCCTTTCATACTCCACGCAGTGGAGTATGAAAAAAGCATGCTTTTTTCCGGTCAATTATTGGGTTTTACTTCGCAGATTCCACAGATCACTTGATCCACAGTGTTTTCAACGTGAATGTCTTGGTTTTGTGGTCATTTTCATCAATGTCCGTTGTGACAAAGCGTAGTGTCAATACATTCTCTTGATTCCGAATTAGTTCAACAGGCACTTCGAAATCAATTCCCGCCTTATTCTGGGATTTATCCACCACGCCCTTATATCCTTCATAATCATTTGCATACATAATGACATTTCTGGACACCCCATCGCTCGTATATACGCCCACATGTACAGTTACTACCCCTTCAGCCGGCAAGTCGACGATCGGTATCTGCATGACCGACTCATGTCCAAGCAGAAAAGTGCGGAAACCAGAATTAGTACCGAACCCGGAGACTGTATAGCGATTGCCCGTTGCATCCGCCGCAAAGCTCAGTTCTGTACCCAGCACATACGGCTGGTTCACATCATCCTCATACACAGCCACCGGCGTCAGTGCATCTACGTCTCCCGCATCGGAGTTCGTCATGAATTCCCGGATCAAGACACGGCTGCTGCCGCTGGTGTTCTGAAAGAAATGACGCTCCCGCTCTGTGGACTCCGTAAGCTCCGAGAGGTGCATACCATACGTCCGTCCGTCAACAGAGATATCAAACAGATCGCCCAGTATGACAGGCAGATCAAAGCCGGAAACCGGCGCATGATTTGTCTCCATCGGCCCCGTATGGCCGGCCTCTTTTATTAAAAGCAGTGTCCATTCTGCCCGGTTTTCGTCGCCGTGGTCACTGGTGATGATGATGTTGGCATCGTCATAAACGCCCTTCTCCTTCATATCCTCCATCATGGTGAGGATCATGTTCATTAGGGCGATATTGGCTGTTTCCCGTGTGGCATCATCACTCTTTTTTCCATCCGCACCCAGTGTAAAGGGTGGATGAAGTCCGTCGAGAAGATAGAACCGGAACGCCTTATTGACGGAGTCGGAGATGGTGAAGCCGCTTTTGTTGTAATCGGCAATGAATTTGGCATCACTCTCCACATAGCGGTCTGTCGACTGCTTTGCTTCATTAAACTCCGCGGTGTCAAACCAGAACTGCTGCTTGGCCAGATGGGGTGCGAATGTAAATCCCGTGACTTTGTAGAGCTTCTGCGCCAACAGTCCATAGTCGCTGACCGCCGTTTCGCCACGCTCCATGTTGTCGATATATCGTGTCGCTTCCTTTGAAAAATACAGTCCGTTTGAAAAAACACGCACATCCACGCCAGCCTTCGACATCTTCTTCAGCACATTATCCTGACTCCATATCCGAGCAAGATACTCCGAATATGTGGAATCCCGCAGGAACGGCTCTCCCGTCAGCAGCGACGGTATGGCAACGATGGTCCTTGCCGCCGAAGTCATGTAGTTATCATAGTGGACGAAGTCCGCCAGTTTCTCCTGATACTCCGGGTATTTTTCGAGCAGCTCCTGAAAATACCGCTCATCGTATGTATCCAATACGAAGACGACCGTATTTTCACCATTGGCCAAGTCAAACATTCCCTCCGTTGTGACCTGAACATCCTTCTGCTCATTGGGTGCATAGTTGATAAACTGCACCACCATGGCGGGCAGCTGGATCACCACGAAGAACAGGGACAGCACCACAATACCCTTCCGGACGTATCCGCCCTTTCGCAGCTTAGGGATCAGCCCCAGCACAAATGGCAGTGCAATGCAGACGATCCAAACCAGCGTGTCGATGCAGGCATAGGCGGTATAATCGGACCATACGATCTCCGAGCCGTCCAGCACACCACTGCCATAGCTGATGTTGATGTAGTTACCCTGCACATAGAGCGCAAGGGAAATACCGAACAGCAGCTTGGCAAGAAATCCGCTGATTTTTTCCGGCAGCAGCATACCGATGGCCACCAGCAATACAAACGCGGCGACCGACACGCCTCCGATGATCTTCAGCACAGTTCCCAGGCTGAACCAAAGCTCCTGCGCGTTGGACAGATAAATGCCCAACGGCCCGTAGAACAGTACGCTGAATGCAAAGAACAGCGCGATGGGTATCCAAAGTACCGCTTTCTGTCGGATCCTCTCTCTGCTCAAATTTTTTGCCTGTTTATCGCTTTTCTGTGCATTCGTATGTACACGCTTCATTTTCTAAACATTCCTTTCCGGTTTCTTTCTGCTCATGTATCCCAACACCCTGCACAGCGCATCAGATCCATAATGAAGTAATGTCGCAATGCCTATCGCAAAAAGCATCAAGACGCAGTAACGCATAAAGCAATCCTCAACGTACAGCGGAGATTTCATAAAAAGTCTCCGCAGTGCGATATGGACGATATACAGCTCCAACGAGATCGTCCCCAAAAAGCCCAAAACTTTGCATATCCACTTCATCTTCGTGCTGATTATAGAAAAAAGCACAGACAAGGTAAGGCAAATAGCCACTCCTATGAACAGATAGGTATATCTAAACCCTATCAGCGGAAAATATTTTGTCTTGCAGATAAGTCCGCTAAGTCCCGTCAGTACAAACGCCGCAATGTAGATGCTGCGGCAAAAGTTCTTCTTGTAAAAAACATATTCACCCGCTATGCAACCGCAGAGGAAAACAGGTATCCTGCAAATGGCTATCTCAATATTATCATACACTGCCGGGTAACTGTTTTTACAATATGCATTTACCGCCAATACACCTGCCATCCACAGGAAAAATACGAAAAACTTGTACTTCCCTTCCTCAAACTCAAACGCGCTTTTATAGATCAGCGGATACAGGATATACACAAAAAGGATGATCGCCACATACCAAAATAGTTGTTCTCCCGTCTTCCAAAAGGAGTATAGCGAAAGATCCCAAAGCACCTGTTTCAGTCCCAAGCCCTTCATATAAATGTCGACGATTGGCCAAATAATGGCTCCCCACAAAAGATAGGGTACAGCCACGCGGCGCAGGCGTGCCTTCATAAATGCATCATAGTTCCGGAGCTTGCTATACGAGAAGAAGCACCCGATCCCGGCGAGAAACAAAAATATATCTACCGCACAGTTTCCGTAACTCAGTAAAAGGTTCAATACGGGTACGCTCTCATCGAGATGTACACGCCCCATAACCGCTCCATGAAAGAGCATGATCCAAATACTACAAAAGCCATAGATCTGGTTGCGATATTTGCTGAGATTCTGAATGTCTGTATGTCTCCAAAACATCGTATTCTACCTCACATACGGTATCGTTTCCAAAAACGGAGTCACTCCCCCATCACCTCAAGAATCTTGTCTACCGTTCTCTGCGACGCAAAGCCGTCATCCATACAGCCCTTATCCTGAAGGAACGCCTCAACCTCCTGCCGGTAATGTACATCATCGAAGGTGCGAACGTTTTCCATCAGTTCGTCATTGTTCACAGAAATGGAAAACGGCGTGCTCGTCAGGGGATAGTAAAAGCCTCTCTCGTCCACATACGAAGCAATATCTGTTGCAAAGATGAAACCAGGTTTTCTTGTAAGTATAAAATCGTAGATCCAACTGGAGTAGTCCGTTATCGCTGCGTCTGCGATCAGCATCAACTCCTGGATGTCGGGATACTTCGTAACATCAAGCACAGGTCTGTTCCTTGCCAGCTTTCCGGATGCTTTTCTGACCGTAGGGTGCAGGCGCAGCAAAACCCGCCATGTTCCGCCAAAGCGCTCCGCTAAAGCGACCGTAAGCCGTTCAAAATCGATATCGTAGCACTCCAGTGTATGGTTGTCCCGGAACGTCGGCGCATACAGCACCAGATGGCATGTCTCCCAGTCCTCACACTCATGCAGAACATTTCGCCGAATTGATTTGGCCAGCTCCTCATCCTGTTTCAGCAAGATATCATTCCGCGGGTGGCCATATTGCAGGATCTCCGTCTTCTTCCAGAATGTATCCCGGTATACGGCATCTTCAAATGTACTATTGGAGATCACATAATCCGCCAGTTTACCGCACCGCTTCGCGGCAGCGACCCAGCTCTTACCGCTATTATTCTTTTCGCCAAATTTCTTGATGCCCAGAGAACCGTGCCAGGTCTCGATCAGCACCTGATCACGCTTTTTAGGTGTGGGTTTTTTCAAGAACTCCACAGAGTTTGCAACAATGACCTTCGACTTTGCCAGCTCTTGATAATACATATCCGTATACTGTTCCACCAACTGAACACACTCCGGATAGCCAGTTCTTTCATTTATCGATCTCTCTCGTGCAGCAAACACGATTCTGCACGGCTCTCCACGGCGCAGCAACTCATTAGCAATATACTTCGGGTTGCAGGTATAATCTCCCTGAAATGGGATGAACATGATTTGTTTCGGATCCGTTTTTTTGAAACCGGTATAGATGGATCTGACCACGCATCCCAGCAGCCAATCCAGCTTTTGCAGCAATCTCTTCGGTATTTTTACAAAAATAAATGCAAGGCCCTTTCCTATCAGCGTGCCTTCAAAAGCAGCCTTCTTGATTTTCCTGAACATGAAAAAATCTCTCCTACTTTATGTCCTTTTCAACATCAAAAAACAAGCGAACGCGATATCGCGCCCGGCAGTGCATTCACGAGGAAAAATCGCTGGTGCTGAGTTGTTCTTTTACCTGCTGTATGGTGACTTTCTTGTCCAAAAATTGCTGATACAACGCACACAGCGGCACAGCGGCGCCAAATGCGATCTGCTCGCCCTTATGCAGCCACAGCACCTTATTACACAGACTCTGTACCTGCTCAATAGAATGTGACACAAGGATGGTGGTCGCGCCCCCCTGCATGATCTCGCGCATCTTCGCCTCGCTTTTTCTGCGGAATGCACCATCGCCCACAGAAAGTACCTCATCCAGGATCAAAATATCCGGGTGCACCAGTGAGGCAATGGCAAATGCCAGCCGCGATTTCATACCGGAAGAGAGCTGTCTAAACGGTCGATCCTGAAACTCCGTCAATTCCGCAAATTCAATGATCTGCTCGTATGTCTCATTCATAAATTCCCGGGTATAGCCCAGCATAGCTCCCCGAAGATACGTGTTCTCCCGAACGGTCAGATCTCCGTCAAAGCCGCTGGCCAGCTCCAGCAGCGCCGCGATGGTTCCATTTCGCTTTACGCTGCCCGTACTGGGCTCCATAATGCCGGAAACCGCCTTCAGCAGGGTGGATTTTCCCGCCCCGTTGGTTCCTATGATCCCCAGCATATCCCCTTTTTCAAGGGAAAACGTGATGTTCCTGTCTGCCCAGAACTCCGTAGCGTGATAATCCTTCTTCACCTTGCGTATCAGGTATTCCTTGACCCCGATATCCTTAAAGTCACCGACCTTGTACCGGATAGAGACATCCTTCACTTCTAAAACACTCATATCCCGCAGCCTCTTACACATAAAACAGGAACCGGTGGTTGTATTTTTTATACATCCAGCAGCCCAGTCCCAGCACGATCGCCGCATCCGCTGCCATCAAAAGATGGAACCATATCGAGGGGATCGCGCCATCGATCACGATTTTCCGGAAGTATCGTATAAACAAATACACCGGGTTTATCAGGAAAATATACTGCACCGAGCGGTCGTATCCATCGATGTTGTAAAAGATCGCTGATGCGTACATCAGCAGCTTCAAAAACACATCGTACAGATATTTGGTATCACGGAAAAACACATACAGCGCAGACAGAATCAGCCCCACACCGATGTTGAATGCCAACAACAGCACCGTGGGGTACAGCAGCATCAAAAACTTCCAAGAAAATGCCAGCCCATCGAACGCCACAAAGATAAAGAACAGCACCAGCGTCAACAGAAAGCCGATAAACGTCTGCACATTTTTAGAAAACAGAAAGATATACTTCGGCACATCCACCTTTGTGAATATCT
>OHMK01000871.1_pt1 | contig 10916 bp, 7 predicted proteins | sample 1569291 | NCBI WGS metagenome assembly OHMK01 (sample SAMEA3879517, study PRJEB24766) | human gut metagenome | biome: human-associated habitat; feature: feces | place: USA | collected 1985/1987 | reverse complement strand
CGGATGTGATGGAGTCTGTGTCTGCAGAGTCTGCACTGTCTGTGCCGTTTTCTGCCAACAGCTGTCGGATATCGTATGTCTTTAGCTCTGTATCTGAGCTTGCAACTACGAGCTGCACACTGTTAAAGTCAAAGTAATCATTTCCCATGACCGCTACATCTACATCTGTGCCAAGCTTTATGCTGCCATTGTCAAAGGTTGGTTTATTGGCAAGTATGCCGGATGCTACATTTTTGAACACTGATGTCACACCTTCAAACTCATCGAGCACCTCTGTGCTTCTCTTATTTCCGTCAACAAACAGAAATGTCACATTGCCTGCATAGTCCTCAGACAGTGGAAGGGTGGCCTCACCCATATACTTGATGCCGTTGAGCTCGAGCTGTATCTCGTTTGTACCGAAAAATACACTGGTTTTTGTATCCTCTGTGTACTCCTTTGGCACCACCGAGACAGAGACTGTGTATGTCATATCGGTAAAATCTGCACTTTTTAAGGAAATATCCCAGTCTGTTATGAGGCTGGCCTCCTCCTCAAGAGTGGACTTGATATCATCCTGCATGGTCTGCACATCAGAAAGTATCACCGATGTGTTGTCTGAGGTGTATGACATCTGTGTCTCGAGCTTTTTTATCCTGTTATTAAGCAATACTGCCCCCGCAATAAGTGCGGCGAGCAGTATTATGGTAATCGCATTGAAAATATTTTTTTTCAAATTCATATTATAGTGTTATTCCTCATCTTCCTCTGCAGCTACAGCTATTCCAAGCTCCTCAAGCTGCTTTGGATCTACAGTTCCGGGTGCCTCTGACATGAGGTCTGAAGCGTCCTTTACCTTAGGGAATGCAATAACCTCCTTGATATTGTCTGTATGCAGCATATGCATAATCATACGGTCTACACCGTAAGCCAGTCCTGCGTGTGGCGGCACACCATAGGAGAATGCATCCAGAAGGAATCCAAACTGCTCATGTGCGCGCTCCTTGGTAAATCCAAGCACCTCAAACATCTTCTCCTGGATGTCATCCTGATGGATACGCACTGAGCCTCCACCAAGCTCTGTACCATTGAGTACGATATCATATGCCTTTGCACGAACTGCGCCCGGATCTGAGTCTATCTTGTCCCAATCCTCCTCCATAGGCATAGTGAATGGATGATGCATTGCCATAAATCTGTTTTCCTCATCAGACCACTCAAGGAGTGGGAACTCTGTTACCCAGAGGAAATTGTACTTGTTCTCATCAATCAGGCCAAGCTCAGCTCCGAGCATGAGACGAAGCGCTCCAAGTACATTCCATACGATTTTATTCTTATCAGCTGCAAAAAGGAGTAAATCTCCCGGCTTTCCGTTCATCTTTGCAACAAGTGCATCAAGCTCAGCTTCTGTCATAAACTTGGCAAATGATGACTTGTATGTGCCATCCTCATTGATGCACAGATAAGCAAGTCCCTTTGCTCCACAGCCCTTTGCATGCTCTACAAGCTTGTCAATCTTCTTACGAGGCATCTTTGCCTGTCCCTCTACATTGATACCGCGGACAGAGCCACCGTTTTCAAGAGCTCCTGTGAATACTCCAAAGCCACAGTCCTTTACCACATCCGAAACATCGCAAAGCTCCATACCAAAGCGTGTATCAGGCTTGTCAGAACCAAATCTGTCCATAGCCTCCTGCCAAGGCATACGCTTAAACGGAATCTCAACATCCACATTTATGACCTCTTTAAAAAGGTGCTTTAAGAGTCTCTCATTTACCTCGATTACATCATCGATATCTACGAATGAAAGCTCCATATCGGCCTGTGTAAACTCAGGCTGTCTGTCTGCACGCAGATCCTCATCACGGAAGCATCGTGCAATCTGGAAATATCTGTCATAGCCTGAAGCCATCAGAAGCTGCTTAAAGAGCTGTGGTGACTGAGGGAGCGCGTAAAAATGTCCGTGGTGTATACGGCTTGGCACGAGATAGTCTCTGGCGCCCTCCGGTGTAGACTTGCAAAGGATTGGTGTCTCTATCTCCAAAAAGCCCTCGTTTGCCATAAAGTCACGCATCACGCGAAGCACATTGCTTCTGAGCATGAGATTTCTCTGGATATCAGGACGACGAAGATCCAGATAACGGTATTTAAGTCTGATGTCCTCGCTGGTCTTTGAATTCTCCTCAATCTGGAATGGAGGTGTCTGTGCCTCTGAAAGCACTCTGATTGATGTAGCGATAACCTCGATATCACCTGTCTTTAAGTTCTCATTGACAGCAGCTGTTCTCTTCTGGACAGTTCCCTCAACTGCGATGACGAACTCACTTCTTAAGGTGCCTGCCTTTTCAAAGCCCTCTGCACCTACATTTTCCTCACCGAATACTATCTGAAGTATTCCGCTTCTGTCTCTTAAATCTACGAAAATGAGACTTCCTAAATTTCTTCTCTTCTGTACCCAGCCCATGACGGTAACCTTCTCACCGATATTGGCATTTGATACCTCTGTACATCTATGGCTTCTATGTAAGCCCTGCATTGATTCTGCCATTTTATGCTCCTTATATTTCTACTATATATTTATTCTAATAACTGTTTGATACCGCTGCTACACAACTAATCTGCTGCTTATCAGATTCCTATCTGTTAAAGAACTCAACAAACTCCTCGTAGCCCTCTTTCATAAGCTGCTCCTTCTGGAATTTCTTGTTCTTGTTCATGCGCACAACAAGCACCTGCTGTCCGTTTGCTCTTGCGTCTTTTGCCTGGTTCATGACATCAACAAGCTTGTCTGCCGGATATTTCTTCTCAACCAGATAAGCCACCTTCTTTGGACTCTCAGGAATCTTGAAGCCGCTCTCCATGAGAAGCAGGATAATTCTCTCAAAACCGATTGAAAAACCACAGGCCGGTACATCATTTCCGGTGAATTTTCCAATCATCTTGTCATATCGTCCGCCACCGCCACAGGCTGCGCCAAGCTCAGGCATTGATATCTCAAAAATAGTTCCTGTGTAGTAGCTCATTCCACGAACAAGTGTAGGGTCAAATACGAGCTCAAACTTTGCTCCCTTTGTGGCATTGACAGCCGTAGCTATCTCTGTCATATTTGTAACCACTTCTTCGTCTAAATATTCACCAAGCTTTTCTGAAAGTATATTTACACCCTCAGTGACATCCCTTGTCTGCTCCAAAAGCTTGAACAAATCAAGATATTTGTCAATATTTTCCTGTGGGTAGCCATCCTGTGCAAGCTCACTTGCAACGCCTTCCACTCCTATCTTGTCCATCTTATCGAGTGTGATAAATACGCTGTCGTAGTCCTCCTCAGCGAAACCACTGTAAGCAGCCATTGCCTTTAGGATTCTTCTCTCGTTGATTCTTATCTCAAAGTTCTCGAAGCCGAGTCTGCCGATTGTGGTAGTGGTTGCTGTAATCAGCTCTATCTCTGCCAGATTGCTTGGCTCTCCGAGTATATCTATATCACACTGTGTAAACTGTCTGTAGCGGCCTCTCTGAGGTCTGTCTGCTCTCCACACACTGCCCATCTGAAGTGCCTTAAACGGCGATGGCAGGTTGTTGGCATTGTTTGAATAATATCTTGAAAGTGGCACTGTAAGGTCATAGCGCATTCCAAAGTCTACTACATCCGACTCTTCCTTTGCTGTCTCCAGATTCAGCTTCTCGCCTCTCTTCATTACCTTGAAGATCAGCTTCTCATTTTCTCCGCCCTGCTTGCTTGTGAGATTCGCTATATTCTCCATGCATGGTGTCTCTATCGGTGTAAATCCGAAACTTCTGTATGTATCCTTGATCACGCTTGTCACATAATCACGGATTTCCATCTCTGCAGGTAGTATATCCTTCATGCCGTTGACCGGCTTTTTGCTCAGTGCCATTTGGTTTCCTCCATCTATATTAAAATATTGAATTCATTAGCTATTCTATTATACTTTTCGGTTTTGCAATCGTCAAGGGTTTATGGCAATTATACGGACTGCAAAGATAACGAGCATCTGCTGTGAAAGGTTACGAATGCTAATGCACATCTACTGTGGCGGATTGCAAATTCCGCACGGTGACAAGCCCATGGATTTTGCTTCATCAAGTGTTACCTCTGTGTCACTCTTTTTCAAAGTCCGACAGCCCGCACGGTGATATTTCTTGCCGGTTGCTGTGATATGAACCATAGTCTCGCTGTTTGAGGAATCTGCAGCGCTATTTTCTGCTGCTGAGCTGTCTGAGCCTGATGATGCACTTCCTGTTGTACTGCCTGAAGAGCCGGATTCTCCTGCCCCGCTTCCAGCGCTGCTCTGCGAGCCTTCATTCTGCGGTGTATCCGTCTGAGCGCTCTGCTGCGGAGTGGTGCCATCCAGCCAGCTGTCACCATTCTCATAGTTTATTCCGACTCCGGGCTGCACATTATAGCAATAGACATTAAAAAGTATGCCGCCACCGTTATCCTCAACCGACTTTGCCTCTATGAGAACGCCGTTTGCAACTAGATTGCTGCCCGAGAACATAGGAGTCACCCTGTAAAGCACATGATTTCCTGTATTGTTTACATAATCCGCTACCAGATTCTCAAACGGCAGCATGCCCTCCACATTCAGGTATCTCGTACCGGTAATAAGATTCTTCGGATTGGCATTCTCGCCGGCAAGCTGATAGCCAATAAGATGACAGCGATTATATAAATACCTGTCCTTTATCACATCATACTTCACCGTATGCCAGCCTGATGGCTTTATCATGCCTATCTTGCCACGCTCCTCAGTCGGCATGATATCCTTGCAGATATTGGCATAAGCCACACCGCATCTGCCAAGTGAATCCAAATCACTGTAATTTTCAAAAGCAGTGGTAATCATATCGCTGTCCGTAAAAAAAGGCTCATTATTGTTGACAGCCACGTATGCCTTGCCATCATATGCAGGAATCGCATCAAGAGAAACGTAGGAATTGTTGTTTACCAGATCCTCCTGTGGCTTATCCACTTTATCCTTGCTACCTAAAGTGCCGGAAGAATCCTCACCTGCCACTACAGCTCCTGCGGCATGCCCGGCACCTTCCGTGCCGGATAAATTAGTGGAGGCACAGCCTGTAAAAATTGTAGCAATTGCAAGTAATTCACATAATGTAATTGCAGCTGTTTTCCTTAACTTTAGCCATATGTTCATATAAAATCACTCTTTCTATCAATCGATTGATATTGGATTTTCCCTAATTACAATAAATTAAATGAATACTTAAATTACTAAACCTAATATACTTTTATTTCCTCGCTTCATTTATTATAGCAAACGTTTGTTTGTTTTTCAACCCTTGCTGTAAAGCTATATATTTCCCACTATTTTGGTATGTTAGTGAGTTTCCCCGGTAGTACGCACCTATGTCGCGTAAACTAAAAAAAGGATTCGAGCAAATGCTCGAATCCTTATAAATACCAGCTTATTAAACTATCATTTAAGATTGCTCGATGATACTAACAACTCTTGAACTTCTTTTTTAGTAAATATACACACAATCAAAACCTATATGTATATTTTCTATAAAATAAAAAGGAAGCCGGACGCATCCAACTCCCTTAGGCATAGTCCGCAGACGTCCGCCGCAATTCTGTAATATATTATGCCATAATGAAAACTTTTATGCAATAGCACTTTTGAATTTTCCACAAATATTTTTGAATTCTCTACAAATACTTTTTCAATAAATTCAACTTCGTTCTGGTATCTGTATACACAACTGTGTTGAAAATGGACGTAGAAACTTTTCCCCTAAGTTCTTCACAGTCCTTTTCAAACAAACGAATAAATGCCATAATTTTCTTCTTTTGACACTCTAATAGTTTCATCATAAAGCTTATAAGAATCACATAATCAACAATAGACTCAAATGTAATATTATTAATTCCTGTCTCTGCACTTATACACTTAGCAATTCTCAAGCTTACCTTACCCGTTTTAAATCTAGCATCAAAAATCGTATTATTGTGTGCTACAGCATTTCTTAAATCCTTTAAGGCATATACGATCAATGGTAACAATTTACCATCTCGGTCATAAGCAACCTTTATGCCTACGCTCTTAGAAATTTTTTTCCTGGTATTTTGGTCAAGACAACCTACAAATGTACCAAATTCACCAAGACTAATTAATTCAAAAATTGCCCATATAGGAAGCGGCTGATCCTTGTCATAATAATGATTCACTATAAACCTCTTACCATAATCTCGGGAAATAAGACTATATACTTTATTTCTAAGATTCATTCTTTTATTGATTGCTTTTTTATAATCATTACTACCTATCGGATAGGCTTTGTAATCCGTTAACAATTTCGCATATATATTCGCAAATCTTTTACTTTCAGCATCTTCCAAAATAACTTCCAAAACATAGTTTTTAAATGCAGTTTCCAAAAACATTATCTCCGGATAAAACATTGTCTTAATCGCCATATCAAAGTCATAGATTGCCTGCACCTCATCAAAGGAATTGAATGCATATGTATTCGCTGGATTATTATGAAAACGATATCCTTTATATCCATGGAAATAACCCATATATCTAAGTTTTTTCTTATCACTACTTCCAGAAATACTCAATCCTTTTTCATCTCGCATATATGCCATCAGCGCATTAATACTTTTAGGTTTCTTTTTCATTGACACCATACTCCTTTTACTGTAGCCTTCTCAACAATAATTTTAATGGTAATTTCCATCAAATGTCAACAGCAAATACTCTCTTTCTCTCCATCTATCCATCTCATTGTTACTGTTCCCCCCTAACAGTGTGACCAGTAACTCTCTTCTAGGCGGATTCCCACCCCGCTGGGCGGATCTTACGGCCCGAACTCAAAAAAGCCACCCCAGGCATAACACCCGGTGTGGCTTTTAATCATGTATTATGAAATTATGCGAATCACCTAATGTGAATCAACACTGCTATATTGCAGACCAAATCTACTCGCAAAGCTTAGAAAACTCATCCGCAACAAACTGAACCTTGGTTCCGATAATAACCTGAACAGAATTCTTGCCAGGCTTCATAACGCCTGCAACACCTGCAGATTTAATCTTCTTGTCATCAACCTGAGTAATATCCTTAACCTCAAGTCTAAGTCTTGTGATGCAGTTGTCAATGCTTGCAATATTGTCTTTGCCACCGCAGCCCTCAAGAATAGTCTTTGCTACTGCTGTGTAGTCATTGTTAGAAAGCACTGCCTTCTTCTCTGCCTCGACATCATCGTCCTCTCTACCAGGGGTCTTAAGATTCCATTTCTTGATAGCGAAATAGAATACAATGTAGAATACGATAAAAGCTGCGATTCCAAGAGGAATGATGAGCCATGTCTTTGCTGCAGCCGGAAGTGAAGATGAGAATAATAAATCCATCGCGCCGGCTGAGAATGAGAAGCCTGCTCTAAATCCAAGAGCTACTGTAATCATTGTGAAAATACCATAAAGTAAAGCATAAATCACATAGAGACCAGGAGCAAGGAACATAAATGCAAACTCAAAAGGCTCTGTAACACCACAGATAAATGCACAGATAGCTGCAGAAGCAAGGATACCGATGGCAGCCTTTTTCTTAGCAGGCTTTGCACACTTAACCATGGCAAGTGCTGCACCAGGAATACCAAACATCATACATGGGAAGAAACCTGACATGTACATTCCGAGGCTCCATGAAACATCCTTTGATGTCTCGCCATTCCAGAAATGAGAGAGGTCTCCAAGTCCGATAGTATCGAACCAGAATACGTTGTTTAATGCGTGGTGTAATCCTGTAGGGATTAACAGACGGTTCAGGAATGCATAGATACCTGCGCCGACTACGTCAAAACCAACGATTGCTTTACCGATAGCTACAAGAGCACCGAAAAGTAATGGCCATACAAACAGTAATACTACAGATACAAGGATTGAAACAACACCTGCGATAATTGCTACGCAACGCTTGCCGCTGAAGAATGACAGCCAGTCAGGAAGCTTTGTATCCTTAAATCTGTTGTAACACAAAGAACCAATAATACCGGCCAAGATACCAATAAATGGGTTTTGAATCTTGTCGAATGCAAGTGTCTTTGTAGCGCTGTCAGCGATAGATGGCATGATTTTTGTAACAAAGTCTGTAGACAGGAGTGTTGTCATCATCAGCCATGAAGCTAAAGCTGCAATACCTCCAGTACCGTCGTTCTTATCCGACATACCGACACCAACGCCGATTACAAAAAGGATGGCCATGTTGTCAATCAAAGCGCCCCCTGCTTTAACTAAAAACAGACCTATTAAATTACGTACACCCTCGATGTCACCACCCTGCATGGTTGCAGGACATAAATAATATCCAATACCCATGAGGATACCACAGATAGGAAGCACCGCTACGGGAAGCATTAAAGCTTTACCCAGTTTTTGAAGAAATTTCATAAATTTCCCCTCCTTTACATTTATATACTAAACTGGAGATACTCCAATTAAGTTCGTTGTTATTATATAATTATATTCAAATCTACGCGAGACTTAAAATCTCATCACCGGCGGATACATTCCCCTCTTTGAGCATCTTTATCTCACTATAATCAGCAGTGTTGCCAATTAAAACCGGAGTAATGACATTAAGATCTGCTGCCTTAATCTGCTCCAGGTCAGCCTCCATCAAAAGGTCACCCTTCTTCACCTGATCACCAACGGAAATATGTGATTTAAAAGGAGCACCCTTTAGTATCACTGTATCCAGACCAATGTGCAAAAGCAACTCGACTCCCTGAGTGGTCGTCATGGTAAAAGCATGAAGCGTATCAAATACAGCTGTCACCTCACCATCCGCCGGAGCGTAAAACCTGCCCTCAGAAGGAATCACGGCCACGCCGTCTCCCAATATCTTCTCAGAAAAAGTAGGATCCGGAACCTCTGTAATAGGAACCACTCTGCCGTTGCACGGAGAACAGATCACCTTTCCCTTTGACTTATTCTTAAAAAAACCTAACATGATATCTCCTTTCCGTCGATATACACACTCACAATATCCAAATCATCATTGAGAAGCACAAAATCTGCTCTCTTTCCTGCAGAAATGCTGCCTGCTTCATCATAGATGTCAATCTCCTTAGCCGGATTGGCTGTAGCACACATAATAGCCTCCTCAAGCGGAATACCTGCCTGCCTTACTGTGAAACGCATACAATCCATCAGATTGGTTGCCGAGCCTGCAATTGTCCCATCATGGAGTGTGGCAAGCGAACCTCTGACCGTCACTGCCTGTCCACCGAGTGTATACTCGCCATCCTCAAGCCCTGTGGCTCTCATGCTGTCACTTATTAAAATCATGCGCTTCGCACCAAACATGGCAAATGTCGCCCTGATAACCGACGGATGAATATGCACACCGTCACAAATGAGCTCTGCATGACACTTTTCTGAATCTCTCACAGCCCCGATAACTCCCGGATTCCTGTGATGAAGCGGTGGCATCGCATTATACAAATGTGTGGCATGGCTTGCACCATGCTCAATAGCCTCTACCGCTGTGTCATAATCAGCCGCTGTGTGTGCTATTGAAACCACAACACTTCCTCTTACCCTGTCTATAAAATCAATCGCGCCCGGCTCCTCCGGAGCGATATCTACAAGCTTTATCAAGCCATGGGCCGCATCCTGAAGCTCACAGAAATAATCATAATCACATCGCATGATATTCTCTGCCGCCTGTGCGCCCTTTTTAGAAGGACTGATAAAAGGTCCCTCCATATTGATACCTACAAGATGTGCACCACCATGATAAGTATAATCACCGGCATTTTTCATGACACTCAAAAGCTCATCCCTTTGAATGGTCATAGTAGCCGGACACACGCTCGTCACTCCGATAGAAGCCTCGTATGCTGTAATCACATCAAGTGCCTCTGCGGTGCCGTCACACATATCAGCTCCCTTGCATCCATGAAAATGAATATCCACAAGACCCGGTATCATGATAAGACCTGATGCATCTATACTCTCCTGCTGTGTGCTGTCAGCAGCCGCATCCGTGTCAGCTGTTCTCTCCAAAACACTGTCAAAACGGCCATCCTTAACGACAACATCACCTTGCATAAAGCTGCCATCCTCTGTAAATACCCTTGCATTTTTTATTATCATATACATGTACCTTCTCAACTAAAAAACATCTACAGTCTGCTCAGTGCAGCCTCATCCGCTACAAGCGTAACATCATTGTGCAGCTGTAATACAGAAGCCGGCACCTGTGGTGTAATCGGTCCAAAGAAAGCCTTGTGCACAATCTCTGCCTTATCCTCACCACTTGCAATAATAAGAATCTTTTTAGCCTGCATGATGGTCTTGATGCCCATTGTATAAGCCTGCTTCGGAACATCATCAGCCGATGCAAAGAAGCGCTTATTGGCCTCAATAGTAGACTCTGTCAGATCCACACAGTGTACCTGCTTGTCAAAAGACTCGCCCGGCTCATTAAAACCGATATGACCATTGTGCCCGATACCAAGAAGCTGTAAATCAACACCGCCAAGAGACTGAATCAGCTCTGTATAGCGCTTGCACTCCTTCTGAGAATCCGGCTCCATGCCGTTTGGCAGGTGAGTATTCTCAACCGGAATATTCACATGATCAAACAAATTCTGATGCATAAAATAATAGTAGCTCTGGTCATTCTCACGGCTTAATCCCTTGTACTCATCAAGGTTCACCGTCATAACCTCTGAGAAGTCCAAATCCCCCTTCTTGAACCACTCAACGAGCTGCTTATATAAACCGACAGGTGTAGAGCCTGTAGCCAGTCCCAATACACAATTAGGCTTCATAATCACCTGTGCCGATACGATATTTGCAGCCTTTCTGCTCATATCTGCATAATCCTTAGCATTATATATTCTCATGAAAAATCCCCCCAATTCGCAAACTATAACCAATA
>OHMK01000869.1_pt1 | contig 10954 bp, 9 predicted proteins | sample 1569291 | NCBI WGS metagenome assembly OHMK01 (sample SAMEA3879517, study PRJEB24766) | human gut metagenome | biome: human-associated habitat; feature: feces | place: USA | collected 1985/1987 | reverse complement strand
TGATGAACGCCATGCTGCATGACATCCAGAGCAAAATTATTTTGGGTGATACGCTTTCCAACGTGGGCAAGGAGATGCAGGGCTATGACGTGGTGCTGACCAATCCTCCCTTCGGTACGAAAAAAGGCGGCGAGCGTGCAACGCGCGACGACTTTACTTATCCCACGAGCAACAAGCAGCTGAACTTCCTGCAGCATATCTACCGTAGCCTGAAGGCTGACGGCAAGGCGCGTGCTGCCGTAGTGCTGCCGGACAATGTGCTTTTTGCCGACGGTGACGGCGAAAGGATTCGTGTCGATTTGATGGATAAGTGCAATCTGCACACTATTCTGCGCCTGCCGACGGGTATTTTTTACGCGCAGGGTGTCAAGACCAACGTACTTTTCTTTACGCGCGAAAAAACGGATAAGGACAGCACCAAGGTCGTGTGGTTTTATGATTTGCGCACCAACATGCCCTCCTTTGGCAAGACGAACCCGCTGAAGGCGAGTGACTTTGCCAGCTTTGAGGCGGCCTACGGCGCAGAGGACAGAAGCAAGGTGGCGGACGAGCGCTGGCAGTGCTTTACGCGTGAGGAAATTGCGCAGAAGGGTAACAGTTTGGATTTGGGTCTGATTAAGGATGACAGCGTGCTGGATTACGAGGATTTGCCGGACCCGGCGGAAAACGCGGCAGAGGCTGCGGAAAAGCTGGCAGAGGCCGTGGATTTGCTGCAGAGTGTGGCGCAGGAGCTGAGGAGCTTGCAAAGATAAGGCTTCTGTGGTATACTAGAAAAGACAAAAAGTTTTAGAAAGCCACTTCTTACCCCGCAAAGTGTAGGAGTGGTTTTCTTTTTATTGCGCACAAATTCAAAACTTGCAAAGCTATGAATTCTGTGGTATATTAAATATAGAAAAAGACAACCGCCCACAAGGTGGGTTGCCGAGTTAGTTAAGAAAAATCCGCTCCGAACTCGCCAAAGTCAGGGGGCGGTTTTTCTATGTCCGTAACTTTTTTATTACTTTTTGTTCTTAAAAATGAACGTAAGTAATGCTACGATAAAAACTCCAAAGGACATTAAATCCTGAAAGCTGAAATATACCATAGACATCACCTCCATTCGTAGGGAATGAAGGCAACACCACCCTGCAACACGGTTGTCAAAAACATTTTATCATAAATTATAGATTAAAGCAATAGAATGTTTGCTTGTAAAGGAGAGCTGGCAATGCCAAAGAAAAAGACAGCATTGACAATAGAAGAACGCTTGCAGCAGGCGCTGGTGCCTGCGGAGGAACAGCCTTATGAGGTGCCGGAGAATTGGGTGTGGGTGAGGCTTGGAAGTCTTGCTAAGGATATGGCAGATGGTCCGTTTGGTAGTAATTTAAAAACAGAGCATTATACTAACAACAAAGAAGTTAGGATAATACAACTTAGTAATATTGGTGAAAATGGATGGAGAGAAGATAATAAAAAATATACTACATTTGAGCATGCAAAAGTAATTGCAAGGAGTAAAGTTGAAGCAGGTGATATTGTTATTGCAAAAATGATGCCTGCTGGTAGAGCAATTATTTGTCCGTCATATGAACAGCAATATGTGTTGTCATCGGATGCAGTTAAGTTTGTACCAAATAGTTTGGTTGATAATAACTTTTGTTGTAAGGGCATCAATTCATATTTCTTTCAGACGTTAGTTCAAGAAAATACTCAGGGGATTACGCGTGCTAGAACAAGTATAAAAAAATTAAAAGGATATCCTTTCCCTCTCCCTCCACTCTCCGAACAGCAACGCATAGTTGAGCGCATCGAAGAGCTTTTCGCCAAGCTCGACGAAGCAAAGGAGCGACTGCAGGAGGTTGCCGACAGCTTTGCCGTGCGCAAGGCAGCAATTTTGCACAAGGCGTTTACGGGCGAGCTGACACAGCAGTGGCGCCGGGAGAACGGCGTGAGCGATGAAAGTTGGGAAGAGAAAAAGCTAGGGGAAGTAGTATCGTTGTTATCTGGACAAGATTTCCCGCCGACAAAATATAATCCTGATGGTAATGGGCTTCCGTATATTACGGGAGCAAGTAATTTTGACGATACTCATGTATTGATAAATAGATGGACAGATGAACCTAGCGTTATCGCACAAGAAAATGATGTTTTATTGGTTTGTAAGGGATCTGGTTATGGTAAAACGATAATTGCTGATTTTAAGGAAGCGCATATTGCAAGGCAGATAATGGCTTTGAGAGTTAAAGAAATAATAGATAACAAGTTACTTCTTTATTACTTGCGAAACAAGAATAGGTTTATTAAAGAACAAGGGCAAGGGTTGATACCTGGTTTGTCGCGTAAAGTTATTCTATCTTTAACGATAAATCTCCCTACCCTCTCAGAACAGCACGAAATCGTGCGCCTCATCGACGACCTGTTGGCGCGCGAGCGCGCAGCACAGCAGGCAACGGAGCAGGCGCTGGCAAGCATCGACCTAATGAAGAAATCCATCCTCGCGCGTGCCTTCCGCGCTGAGCTGGGCACGAACAAAGCGAGCGAAGCGAGCGCGCTGGAGCTTTTAAAGCAGGTGCTGGCGGAAAACTGAAGCTGAATAAAAATCAAGACCTTGGCAGCGGCAAAAGCTGATGCTAAGGTCTTTTTTGATATATCTTTATTAGCGTCTTACAGCGAAATACTTGGATACCTCGTAGCTGCTCATGCAAACCTTAGGCATTCCGGCTTACAGTTAACCCCAACCTTAGTCACGCCAGTCTGGGCATAAGCTAACCACAGATTTGTAAACACTACCGCGTATACCGTTCGGCAGAACTACGAAAAAATAGCTATTTCCAGCAAAGCGATTTAGCTTATTTAAAGCTTTTTGGTAAAACTTTTTCTCGAAAAAGTTTTTGTTTTGCCGCGCTTTCAAAAAAGCGCGAACCTTTCTTGCAACTTCTTTCAGTTATGAAAGAAGTTGATGTTACGAATCACGCCGGTGATTTTGTTTGAAGATGGTCCGCAGCCTTTAGCAGCATAAACTTTAAATTTACTTCAAGCTTTTCCTCTGTTATACTATAATTGTACAAGCGTTGAGGAGGTGCAGTCATGCCATTGGAATATTATTTTATGCTGGCAGGCCTTGTCCTGCTGCTGATAGAATTTGTGGTGCCGGGCTTTGGCATTTTCGGTGTCAGCGGCATGGTGTGCCTGACAGTCGGCGGCTTTTACGTTTTGGGCGGCAATGCCTGGGCGGCGCTGGTGCTGTTGGCAGTGTATCTGTTTTTGGTGTTGGTGATTACGCTGCTGTGCGTGTATCTGCCCAAGGAAAGCAAGTATAATCCCTTTGTGCTGTGGACACGCCAAAAAAACAGCGAAGGCTACACCGGCGGCAAAAACTGGAGCATGCTGGTGGGCAAAAGAGGTACAGCCTTGACCACGCTGCGTCCTGCAGGCACGATTCTGGTGGACGGCAAGCGTCTTGACGTGAGCAGTCAGGGAGATTATATCGAAAAGTCTGCACCCGTGATTATCGTGCGGGTAGAGGGCAGCAAAATTTTTGTAGAACAGACGAAGGAGTGACGTTATGGATTTATTATTCAGTATGGTTTTCGGCAGTGGCTTTGCAGTAATCATTGCTATTGCCAGTATCGCGATTTTTCTTAACTTTGTGCCGTTGGGCCTGTGGATTTCGGCAATCGCTGCCGGTGTTAACGTGGGCATTTTCAACCTCATCGGTATGCGCCTGCGCCGTGTGCCCGCGTCACAGATTGTGCTGCCGCTGATTAAGGCGAACAAGGCAGGCCTTGACGTAAATGTTAACCAGCTGGAGGCGCATTATCTGGCAGGCGGTAACGTGGACCGCGTTATTGATGCTTTGATTGCTGCCCACAGAGCGCAGATTGAGCTGAGCTTTGAGCGTGGCTGTGCCATTGACCTTGCGGGACGCAACGTGCTGGAGGCTGTGCAGATGAGCGTTAACCCCGAGGTTATCGAAACTCCGGTAGTAAGCGCTGTTGCCAAGGACGGCATCGAGCTGAAGGTTAAAGCGCGCGTAACCGTGCGCGCCAACATTGACCGCTTAGTAGGCGGTGCCGGTGAAGCAACGATTATTGCGCGTGTCGGCGAAGGCATTGTAACAAACGTAGGCTCCAGCGCCGACCACAGCAAGGTACTGGAAAACCCCGACTATATTTCCAAAACGGTTTTGGACAAGGGCCTTGATGCAGGCACTGCCTTTGAAATTCTTTCCATTGATATTGCGGACGTAGATGTAGGCCGTAACATCGGCGCTGCGCTGATGACCGACCAGGCGGAGGCAGATAAGCGCATTGCTCAGGCGCGCGCTGAGGAACGCCGTGCGATGGCTGTTGCCAAGGAGCAGGAAATGAAGGCCTATACGCAGGAAATGCAGGCGAAGGTTGTGGAAGCACAGGCTAAGGTGCCGACAGCTATGGCGGAGGCACTGGCCAACGGCCGCTTGGGTGTAATGGATTATTACCGCCTGAACAATATTCAGGCAGATACGCAGATGCGCCGCACGATTGCCGAGGTAAGCCCGGAGGGCGAGGAAAAGCCTGAGGGCAGTAAATAAGCGAGGTGCAGCTTATGGGCGGTTTATTTGACCATAATTTAATCCCCCTGCTTTTTGTCCTCGTAATGCTGGCCAACGTATTTTTGGACAGGCGCAACCGCCGCCGTAGACAGCGGGAGCTGCCGCCAGAGCAGCCGCAGGAGCAGCAGCCGACGCAGGCAGAGCAGCAAACGCAGGCTAAGCCTAAGGATATTGCCGCCGAGTTTGAACGCCGTCTGAAAAAGACGACGGAAGAAGCACAGGCGTGCAAGCGTCAAAGCAGCCAAGGCGTAGTGCATGACGGAACGCGTGTGCGCCGTGATGATGGCAGCAGAGTTCACCGCGACGGCGAAGCAATGCATGACCAAACTGGCAGGATTCACCGCGAAAACGAAGACCTAGTGCATGACAGGGGCAAGGTTTATTACGATCCCCGCGGTGATTACAGCTACGACGAAGCAAAGATGAACGCTGCCGCAGCGGCGTTTAATGCGCACTACGCACAGCAGGCGCAGCCTGCGCCCAAAAAGCGCGTCAAGCTGAAGCATGCGGCGCTCGTCAACGGCATTATCATGGCAGAGGTATTAGGAAAACCGCGCGCTCTTAACCCCTACGAGGAGCGCTGATTTAAAGATTCTCGCACACAGTAAGGAGATGTTGGAGAATGCTGGAAAAGCTGGATTTGAGTAAAAAAGTGTCCAAGGAAGAATACAACAGGCAGATGGAAGTGCTGGGTGAACGCCTGGGAAAGGCGCAGCGCCTGGCGCGCGACGCTAAAAGACCGATTATCATCGTGTTTGAGGGCTGGCGCGGTGCGCGACGCAGTGCGCTGATTAATGAAATGATGCAGCAGATGGATGCCCGCGGCTTTAATGTTTATTCTAGCGTGCGTTTGCGCGGTGTAATGCAGGAACAGCCGTTTTTCGGCGCCTTCTGGAAGCGTTTGCCGGCGTTGGGACATATTGCCGTTTATCACCGCAGCTGGTATTATCTGAAAAACGCCAACGAGCTTGCGGATAAAGAGGATAACACCAAGTATCCTGCTGTTTCCTTTGAGCATATCAACAACTTTGAAAAAATGCTTACGGATGATAATTATCTTGTGCTCAAATTTTTCCTGCATCTGTCACCGGAGCAGCAAAAGAAAAATATCGCCAAGAATGCCAAAACACTGGGCAAGGCGTGGCGTGACCTGAATCCTGCGATTGATGAAAGCGAAGATTACGATAAATTTTTGCCGCATTACGAAAAAATGCTGGAGGCCACCGATACGGTAAACGCTCCCTGGCACCTGATTGCCGACGATGATCCGCGCAGCGCGCGTCTGGAGGTTTTCACCAAGATTGCCGACGCTATCGAAAAGGCTGTGCAGATGCCTGCCGAGCCTGCCTCTGATAAGCGCACTGCGGCAACCTACGATGTGCTGAGCACGATTGATGCCAACAAGGAGCTTACCAAGGAAGAATATAAGGAAAAGCTGGATAAGTACCAGAAAAAGCTGACACAGCTGCAGATTGAAATGTTCAAGGCGCAGATTCCGGTAGTCATAGGCTTTGAGGGTTGGGACGCTGCCGGCAAGGGCGGCGCTATCCGCAGATTGACGGCGGCACTGGACCCGTTGGGCTTTCATGTGCATCCTATTGCGGCGCCGAACGTGGTTGAAAAGCAGTTCCATTATCAGTGGCGCTTCTGGACCAAATTGCCGCAGCCGGGCAACATAGCGATTTTTGACCGCACCTGGTACGGCCGTGTTATGGTAGAGCGTATCGAAGGCTTTGCCAAGCCGCAGGAATGGCAGCGTGCCTACGATGAAATCAAGGACATGGAGGCGCAGTGGAGCGAGCACGGTATAGCCATTGCCAAGTTCTGGCTGCAGATTGACAAGGATGAGCAGCTGCGACGCTTCAATGACCGTCAGAATGACCCCAACAAGCAGTGGAAAATTACGGACGAGGACTGGCGTAACCGTGATAAATGGGATGCCTACGAAGCGGCAGTCAACGAAATGCTGGTGCGCACCGACACCTCGTATGCACCGTGGACCGTGGTTGAGGGCAACAATAAATATTATGCCCGCTTAAAGGTTTTGAAAACAGTTATCGATTTGTTTGAACGCAAATTAGCAGAAAAACAGCAGTAAAATACAAGAGGATATCAGCGTAATTTTGCGCTGATATTTTCTTAATACATTATAGATACTCGGAGAGGAAATGCTTTGTCCTGGATAATCAAAAACTATATTAAAGAAACAAGAGAAAATGAAACCGGCGCGCAGGTGTATCCGCCGGGCTTACGTCATCCGGTAGCGTTTATTTACCCCAACGTCTACCATCTGGGCATGTCGAACCTGGGAATGCACATTCTGTATCAGATGATTAACGAGCGCGGTGACAGCGCCTGCGAGCGCTTCTTTTTGCCGGATAAACGATTGCAGCAGGAGCATATCAAAAGCAAAACACCGCTGCTGAGCTTGGAAAACCAGCGTCCGCTGGCAGATTTTGACGTTATCTTCGTCATGCTGTCCTTTGAAATGGACTATGATAATCTGCTGACGGTGCTTGATTTGGGCAATATCCGCCTGCGGGCGGCGGAGCGCAATCAGCGCGAGCCTTTGGTGATTATCGGCGGTCCCTGTGCTACCTTCAATCCCGAGCCGCTGGCTGCTGTGGCTGACGCCTTTGTTATCGGCGAGGGCGAGGAAACAGTGCAACATGTGCTGGATACCATCTACCGGGAGGAAAGCAAGCAAGAGCGCTTGGCGGCGCTGGCGCAGGTGCCGGGCGTTTATGTTCCCAGCCTGTATACGGCGCAGTACGATGACGAGGGCGAGTTTACTGCCCTGCTGCCGCAGGAAGGTGCGCCTGCGAAGGTAGCGCGCCAATGGGCGCGTGATATCGACGCTTATCCGCACACATCTGCTATCGTGACGAGCGGAACGGAATTTGAGGATATGTTTATCGTCGAGGTGGCGCGTGGCTGCGGCCGTCATTGCCGCTTCTGCATGGCAGGCTACTGCTTCCGCAAGCCGCGTCCGCGTAAGCTGGAAAATATTTTGGCAGATATCGCCAAGCGTCCCGAGCGCACAAAAAAGGTGGGTCTGATGGGCGCTGCCGTTTCCGACCATCCGCAGATGGCAGAGCTGACGGAATACTTAGTAGAGCACAAGATACCGTTTTCCGTAGCCAGCATGCGCGCCGATATGCTCACGGAGCAGATTGCGCATGCGTTGGCGCAGAGCGGCCAGCGGACGATGACCGTAGCGCCGGAGGCAGGCAGCGAGCGGATGCGTGCTGCGATTAACAAGGGCATTACGGAGGAGCACGTTTATAATTCTATCGAGCTGGCTGCTGCTGCCGGAATGCGCAACATTAAGCTTTATTATATGATCGGTCTGCCGGGAGAAGAGGACGAGGATATCGTCGAAACGGTGGAGATGATTAAACGCGTGCGTGCCAAGATGGATGCAGTGGGCAACAAGGGCGAGCTGGTTATTTCGGTCAACGGCTTCGTGCCCAAGCCCTTTACGCCGTACCAGTGGGCGCCGCTGTGCAATGTGCGCACGCTGAAGAAGCGCTTCAAGATTTTGGGCGATGGCCTGAAGAAGGAAAAGCGCATCAAGCTGATTACCGAATCGCTGAAGGAAACCGTGGTGCAGTCCGTACTGGCGCGCGGCAGCAGACGTATCGGCGAAGCGCTGCTGAAGGCGCATGTGGAAGGCCGCAGCCTGAAACAGGTGCTGAAGGAAGAAGGCCTTGATGCCGAGGAGCTGGCGGAGCGCGAGCTGCAGGTAGGCCAGCCGCTGCCTTGGCAGCATCTTGATATGGGCGTAACGCAGGAATATCTTGCGGCCGAGCTGCAGCGCAGCGAAAGCGGTAAGTTTACGCCAATGTGCTTTGACGGCTGCCGTCGTTGCGGTGTCTGTCGGGAGTAAGGCGGGCGTGCGGCTTAGGCAGTGAAATAAATACTGTTGCTGCTAAAAAACTTGGCTTAAAGGCCTGATTAGTTAAAAAAATTAAGCATCCCTACACTTTTTGCAGGAAAAGTGTGGGGATGCTTTTGTTATTTTACGCTATAATGATGCTGAGGAACACAGCTTTTGCTGCTTCGGAAGCGGTAACAGCTCGCCGGTGCTCGCAGCCACCTCCCCTTACAGGGGAGATATAAAGGTATTACAAAACCGTAAGGCTGATAATCCTCTGCATACGTTCTGCGGGTAACCGAAAGACAGATGCTTGTTGTAAAAAATAAGCAGCCTGTGTCTGAAATTTGTTGATTGAGGGATTTCGTACTGCAATCAAGGGAGGGATATACATATGAAAAAGAATTTGTTTTTGGGCATGACCTTGGGGATGGCGCTCTTGGCCAACACCGCTTTTGCTCATCTCAGCGGCGGTTATCTTTCGGACATTATTGATGAACATCCGCGCTGGCCGTTGGCAACTCAATGTATTGCTACGGATGTTAACTTAAGAACAGAGCCTAACACAAACTGTGAGGTAGTAACCATGCTGCAAAACGGCGATAAATTTTATGCAAGAAAGGTAGTGTTTATACCTAACAGTAAATATGTGTGGGTGTACGGAACTACCGAAAAAGGCTACAGAGGCTACATGTATAACCAGTATATAGGTGCTTTGCCTGATGGCCAATATGCTCATTCAGATGAAGGACGCTTTCAGGCTGCGGTAGAGGCAAACTGGATTAACGATCCCGCCGGCTATGCAGCAGGCTCTGGCTACAGCATGGGCAGAGTAGAGCATGCCGACGATATGAATATTGCTTATGACCTTAATAAGGTGCAGGTAGGTCCGCGTGTGTTCTACACGAGAGCCTTTGACGGAAAAACCTATCAGGTAGTGATTAACAAGGCTCCCGGTGAGATGGCAGGCTATACAGTCGGACAGCATTTTGCTAAGGAAGCGCAGAAAAATTTTTACGATATGATGCGGAGAATCGGCTGGCACGAGTCTGCTGTTGATATTGAGGAGCCGACAAACAGTATCGTGTGGGAAAAATCTGTGCTTGATGCGGATGGCTTTGACAGACCTGCCAAGCAGCTGATTATCACGCTGAATGATAATGACGTGATTGAGAGCTTTACTTACATCAATTATGATCTTGATTAGCTTGTCTGCAAAAATTTATCCCTGAAATGCAAAAAACCTGCTCTTTTCAGAGCAGGTCAGCTTGTAAGAATTAAGCCATAGCGTTGATTCTCTTTGCAAGTCTGGATTTTTTGCGAGCTGCAGCATTCTTATGGATAATGCCTTTGCGAGCTGCTTTATCGAGCAAACCGGAAGCAGTAGCCATAGTAGCTTGAGCGTCTTCTTTAGCGCCGGTTTTAGTCAGAGCCTCTACTTTGCGGGAAGCATTACGGAGAGCTGCTTTAATCGGAGCGTTTTTAGCACGACGTTCTGCGTCGGTCTTTACACTGCGGATGGAAGATTTAATGTTCGGCAACGAATTTCACCTCCTGAATTTTCTTGTACTGCATTATTCTACCACGAATGCGAGCATTATGCAAGAGAAAATCACAAATATGCCTGCCTGTTCCTGTAAAAAATATTTTGCGGACGCTTGACCTGGAGCTGACTCCAAATGCTAAAATATAAGCAGAAAGCAAGAAAACAATCCTGGCAGGAGGTAAGCGAGATGAAAATAAACGAAGTAAGCAAAATGTATGACATTACAGCGGACACGCTGCGTTATTATGAGCGCATCGGCCTGATTCCGACTGTGAACCGCAATGAAAGCGGTATTCGCGATTACACCGAAACGGACTGCAACTGGGTAAACTTTGCCAAATGCATGCGCGCGGCAGGCATTTCGGTAGAAAGCCTGATTGAATATGTGGCGCTGTTTCAGCAGGGCGATAAAACGCGGGCCGCACGCAAGGAAATTTTAATTGAGGAGCGTGCCAAGCTGCTCGAGCGCATGGCGCAGATGCAGGAAACGCTTGATAAGCTGAATTATAAAATCGACAATTATTACAAGTGCGTTGAATTTGAGGACACCAAACTGAAATAAAACGCAGTATGCAGAGAGATGGCGCTGAGCTGTCTCTCTTTTTAGTTTACAGGCTTTGCCGTATAATGGTATAATAATTAGTACTAATAAAACAGGCTCAAGCCAATATTGGCCTGAAATAATACATTTTAATGAAGGAGCAGGAAGAGTAATTTATGATTGAACAAAATCACATTCGCAACTTTTCTATTATCGCCCATATAGATCATGGCAAGTCTACCCTGGCGGACAGATTGATTGAATATACAGGAACGCTGAGCAAGCGTGAGATGGAGGAGCAGATTCTCGATTCCATGGATTTGGAGCGTGAACGCGGCATCACCATCAAGGCTCGCGCCGTTACCATGAACTACACCGCCAAGGACGGCAAGACCTACGAGTTCAACCTCATCGACA
>OHMK01000864.1_pt1 | contig 10986 bp, 10 predicted proteins | sample 1569291 | NCBI WGS metagenome assembly OHMK01 (sample SAMEA3879517, study PRJEB24766) | human gut metagenome | biome: human-associated habitat; feature: feces | place: USA | collected 1985/1987 | reverse complement strand
GGGGAAATATCATGTATATGCAGGATTGGGTTAATCGTTTGGATGCGTTCCTCCAGTTCAACGAAGAAGATATTTTACATGACAAAGGCAAAGTGACCGCTGCCATCGCAAAGGCGTTTGCAGAAAGTGAATTTGAAAAATTCCGTGTTTTGCAGGACAGAACATATCAGAGTGATTTCGACCGTCTTGTGGCAAATATCGAAGAAAACAGCAAACAAACAAAATAAATCAGGAAACCCCACGCTTCCGATTTTATTGTCAGAAGTGTGGGGCTTTTGTATCAGGTTTACAGATCATATACCAATTCGTGCAGAACGATTTCTTCCGCACGGTTACGGATACTGTTCATACGGCGCACCCATTCTATTTGATCAGCCGCTTTGAACGCTTCAGTTACGCCTTCCTGCTTTGCCATAGCGGAAACGATGTTTTCAATGCGCTCGTTGCAGGCTTGATCGATTTCAGCTAAATGCTTGGACAGCGTTCCCTCCAGCACATAGTTGTTGTAGGGGATTTGAGCCTGTGAAAAAATCTCTGTAAATTAAACAATACAAGGGTCTTTTATGATAAAATATTAAAATCATAGGAGGCCTTTTATTATGGCAAACAGAAAAAAAGAAGTTTACAAACCAAAACCAATGACCGAAGGAAAAAGAAATCTTATCCAGGGGCTGCTTCAGGAGTACGATATCCAATCTGCTGAAGATATTCAGGATGCTTTAAAAGATCTGCTTTCCGGAACAATTCAAGATATGCTTGAAACAGAAATGGATGACCATCTTGGCTATGATCGTTATGAAAGATCCGGTGAGCCTAACTACCGTAATGGTACGAAATCCAAGACCGTCCGTAGTAAATATGGTGAATTTCAGGTAGATGTACCACAGGATCGTCAGAGTTCATTTGAACCACAGGTGCTTCCAAAACGCGAAAAAGACATTTCTTCGATTGATGACAAGATTATCTCCATGTATGCAAAGGGAATGACTACACGACAGATTTCAGAAACCATAGAGGACATTTATGGATTTGAAGTAAGCGAAGGAATGGTATCGGATATCACAGATAAGCTCCTTCCACGAATCGAGGAATGGCAGAATCGTCCTTTGTCGCCTGTGTATCCAATTGTTTTTATTGATGCTGTACACTTCTCAGTACGTGATGATGGTGTAATCAGGAAACTTGCAGCATATGTGGTGCTTGGCATCAACGAAGATGGCATGAAAGAAGTCCTAAGCATTGTTGTTGGCGAGAACGAAAGCAGTAAGTACTGGCTTTCTGTATTGAACAGCCTAAAGAATCGTGGAGTTCAGGACATTCTCATTCTCTGCTCCGATGGCTTGACTGGTATCAAGGATGCAATTTCTACGGCATTTCCAAAAACGGAGCAGCAACGTTGTATTGTACATATGGTGAGAAACACTCTTAAATACGTTGCAAACAAGGATATGAAAGCATTTGCAAAAGATTTAAAGACAATCTATACAGCTGCAGATGAAGAAGCTGCCAGAAAGCAATTAGAGTCTGTAACAGAAAAATGGTCTGATCAGTATCCAAGTGCGATGAAGCGCTGGCACGAAAACTGGGATGCAATATCCCCTATCTTCAAGTTTTCCAAGGAGGTCCGCACCGCATTTTATACTACAAATGCCATAGAATCATTGAATTCCTGCTATCGTAGATTAAACAAGCAACGCAGTGTATTTCCAAGCTCTCAGGCACTTATGAAAGCCCTATATCTGGGAACTTTCGAGATCGCAAAAAAGTGGACAATGTCAATCCGGAACTGGGGAAAAGTTCGTGGCGAGCTGGAAATCATGTACCCTGATCGGATGCTAATATAGCAACAAAAGCTGGAATATCAAGAGTAAATATACGCCCAGATTCTCTGGGCGCTCTTGACATACCATCTTATTTTTGCTATTAAATAAACAACGGCTTAACAACAGAAAACTGCTGTTAAGCCGCATCAATTATCATAGAAGATCTGAATTTACAGAAAAAATTTCACACCGTCGAAAAATCACCATAGTTCTAATGAATCTTCTGCATCTACCCACATCTGCATATTCCCGTCCAAATATAATCGTACATATTCAAGTGGTTCATCAATAGCAAGTGCGTTTAATGCACAGTCTGATCCGGGTGTAGTTTTTAAATTCTTTTCAGCTTCCCAGCAATCAATGCGGAGCATATAGCCAGCAGAGGTGTAAACATCAATACTATTGCGCTGTGGATTGTATTCTGCAAATATTGTTCTCATCGTATCTTATCTCTCCTTATCATTCAATCAATTATCAGTTACAAAAATCAGAAGCATTTCAATCAGTTCACCATGTCACTTTTATTTTGTGTTATACTGTTTTATAGATTTTTCTTGCCCTTGTATTTGCCCTTATCAGAGTTCGTAAACACTGACGGGACGATATAACACAAGGGAAACAATAAGGGAAAGCTCACCTGCGATAAATCCAGTGTTTTCAAGGGTTTGCAGAGAATTTAATAACAAAATATAACAGTTATTAAATCTCTTAAAACAGGTGAAATCTCAATTCCAGTTTGGAGGAACAATATGGTACGAAAAGCAGAAAAACAGAATTTAGAAATACTGGCAAATTTAGCAGTACAATAGAATCATTTGTTTCGCAAAGACATTATAAAAGAATGCAGAGAAGTAGTTTATAGAGATGCTCCTCTGCATTTTTTTGTCAGGTATCCGAAAGAGACTGCCGGTGGCAAGTCCGGTAGGTAAGTTATGGTACATCTTCCGCAGAAGCAGCAGGCTCACAGATTGATTTTCGGGCAGCAAGATTTGCGAGCATATCACTTAATACCACCAGGTCTGCGGCAAGAAGCGTAAGCTCATCGGTCGACAGGCATTCGGACAACTGGCAGGAAATTGTGGAGAGGTAAAAAAGATTTGTACAGTTTGACATAGCGGTTGACCATAAGATATTTATGATATGGTATGCAACTGTCAGGGAAAATGTGTATAATAAAAGAAAATAACTTCTGATAGATAATTGGTAAAAGGGAATGAAAGGAATCAAATATGAAAACACTGATTGTAGTAGATATGCAGAATGACTTTATCGATGGTTCACTTGGAACCAGAGAAGCGCAGGCAATTGTACCGAAGGTAAAAGAGAAAATCAAAGAGTATCAGGAGCGCGGGGACGAGATTATTTTTACCCGGGATACCCATCAGTCAGATTATCTTAACACACCGGAGGGAAAGAAGCTTCCGGTGGAACATTGCATCGAAGGCACAAAGGGCTGGGAGATTGCAGAAGGTTTAGAGGTGCCGGGATGCAGCTATATTAATAAACCAACCTTTGGATGGACACACTGGTCGGAGAGAAACTTTGAAGAAATAGAATTATGCGGTCTTTGTACGGATATCTGTGTGGTATCCAATGCCCTGATTTTAAAGGCAGAATTTCCGGATGTAGAGCTTACAGTGGATGCCACATGTTGTGCCGGAGTGACACCGGAATCCCATGAGGCAGCGCTTACCACTATGAAAATGTGTCAGATTCATGTAATTGGAGAGTAGAAAAGGTGTAATAATTCCAAAAGAATCCCTCCGACGCTTGAACGTCGTTCGTTTTTTGAGTATAATCGTTTCGTAAGGAAGGTGACAGATATGAAGGATACAAGAGTTGATATTTATCATGGAGTAACACCAATTAAGGTAAAACCGTATGAGCATAATGTAAAATATTATGAGACAGACCAGATGGGGATTGTGCATCACTCCAATTATATCCGTTGGATGGAAGAGGCACGCATGGACTTGATGGATCAGATGGGCTTCAGCTATAAACAGATGGAAGACCAGGAAATTATCAGTCCGGTGCTGTCAGTTCAGTGTGAATATAAGAGCATGGTGCGATTCGGAGATACCGTTGTTATTGAAACAGCCATTGCAGGTTACAATGGAATCAAACTTAGTGTCCGTTATCGTATGACAGACAAAGAGACTGGAGAGCTCCGTACCATTGCAGCCAGTGAGCACTGCTTCTTAGATCGTAATGGTAAGCCGATTTCCTTGAAACGGTCATACCCTGAAATAGATACAAAATTCTTCCAGATGATGGATGAGGAAAGTTAGGACAAGATGAGCGAAAAATTAGTTCTGATCGATGGACACAGTATATTAAACCGGGCATTTTTTGGATTACCGGATTTGACCAATGCAGAGGGACTTCATACCAATGCAGTATATGGTTTCTTAAACATTTTATTTAAAATATTAGAGGAAGAGCAGCCGGAGTATCTTACGGTTGCTTTTGATGTGCATGCACCGACATTCCGTCATAAGATGTTTGATGCATACAAGGGAACGAGAAAACCGATGGCAGAAGAATTACGGCAGCAGGTGCCGCTGATGAAAGAAATGCTGCGTGCCATGGGAGTTACGGTAATTGAAAAAGAAGGCTTAGAAGCAGACGACCTATTGGGAACCATAGCAAAGCGCAGTGAAGCAGCAGGCTATGAAGTGTCTGTAGTGTCCGGAGACCGGGACTTATTGCAGCTTGCCAGTGACCATATTAAGATCCGGATTCCAAAGACCAGGCGGACCGGAACGGAAATCGAAGATTATAATACCAAAGAGGTATTGGAAAAATATCAGGTTACACCATTGCAGTTTATTGATGTAAAGGCGCTGATGGGCGATACCGCAGATAATATCCCGGGTGTACCGGGAATCGGCGAAAAGACAGCCACGAACCTGATTGTGGCATATGGCAGCATTGAAAATGCATATGCCCATGTAGAAGAAATTAAGCCAAACCGTGCGAAAGAGATGTTAAAAGAGCATTATGACATGGCACAGTTAAGTAAGACACTGGCTACCATTAAGATAGACGCAGATATCCCATATGATATCAGTGAAGCACGAATTGGTAATTTATATACACCGGAAGCTTATGTGATGTGTAAGCGTCTGGAATTTAAGAATCTTCTGAAACGGTTTGAAGTGGACACACCGGTAAATACCGGAGAGGAAAACTTTAAACGAATCGAGGATTTTGCTGGGGTAGAAGATTTTTTTGCAAAGGCAAAGAAGCAGCAGGCAGCAGGCGTCCAGTTGATTTATGAAAAGGATGTTGTGCTTGGACTTGCAGTTGCATGCACAAAAGAAGATGTGGCATATATTCCGGTTGCGGGATTTGTGACAGAGCAGTATCTATTCGAACAGAGCAGACAGCTTCTTGCAGCAGGCACAGAGATTCGCACCTTTGATTTAAAACCACAGCTTAAATGGATAGAAGCCGATGAAAAGAGTCATATTTTTGATGTGAAAATAGCAGCTTATTTATTAAATCCATTGAAAAATGACTATGCTTATGAAGATATTGCAAAAGACTATCTTGATTTGATGGTGCCATCGAAAGAGGATTATCTTGGAAAGAAAGATTTAGCCACAGCATCGGAAGAAAAGCCGGAAGAATTCTTGAAAATGGCATGCTATCAGGCATATATTAATTTAATGGCAAAAGAACCGCTGGCAAAGCAGTTAGAAGAAGAGGGCATGAAAGAACTCTTTGATAAAATAGAAATGCCGCTGGTATATACCTTATCTGATATGGAAAAGGAAGGCATTGCTATTGATGCAGATGCCTTAAAAGAATATGGAGAGAATCTTGCAGTATCCATAGATAAAATTGAAAAAGAAATCTATGAAGAAGCCGGTGAGACCTTTAATATCAATTCACCAAAACAGCTTGGTGTGATTCTTTTTGAAAAATTGCAGATGCCAAATGGCAAGAAGACTAAGACCGGATATTCTACTGCAGCAGATGTACTGGAAAAGCTGGCACCGGATTATCCGATTGTATCAAAAATATTAGAGTACCGTCAGCTGACCAAACTAAAATCCACATATGCCGACGGACTGGCTGCATTTATTGCAGAGGATGGACGGATTCACAGTACATTCCAGCAGACCATAACAGCCACCGGACGTTTAAGCAGTACAGACCCGAATTTACAGAACATTCCAATCCGGATGGAATTGGGACGGCTGATTCGTAAAGTGTTTTTACCGAGAGAAGGTTATGTATTCTTAGATGCGGATTATTCCCAGATAGAGCTTCGTCTGCTGGCACATATGTCAGGAGATAAAAATCTGATTGATGCATATAAGCATGCAGAAGATATTCATGCGATTACTGCATCCAAGGTATTTCATGTGCCGTTCGAAGAAGTAACACCACTGCAGCGAAGAAATGCAAAGGCGGTAAACTTTGGTATTGTCTATGGAATCAGTTCCTTCGGATTAAGTCAGGATTTAAGTATTACAAGAAAAGAAGCAGAACAGTATATTAAGAGCTATTTTGAAACCTATCCGGGAATCAAGACATTCTTAGACGGACTGGTAGAGGATGGCAGGACAAAAGGCTATGTCACAACAATGTTTGGCAGAAGAAGACCGGTGCCGGAGTTATCCTCCAGTAATTTCATGCAGCGTTCCTTTGGAGAACGTGTGGCAATGAATGCACCGATTCAGGGTTCTGCAGCAGATATTATTAAAATAGCCATGATTCATGTGCATGACCGCCTGAAAGAGGAAGGCTTGAAATCAAAACTGATTTTACAGGTACATGACGAACTTTTGGTTGAGACCTGTAAAGAAGAACAGCAGCAGGTAGAGAAGATTTTGAAAGAAGAAATGCTTCATGCAGCAGACCTTGCGGTAACCTTAGAGGTAGATATGCATGCCGGAAATAACTGGTACGAAGCAAAATAGGATAAGGCAGAAATTATGAAATTTATCGGAATTACCGGAGGCGTAGGAGCCGGAAAAACAGAAATATTAAAATACCTTGCCGGCAGAGAAGATACGAAAGTAATGCTGGCGGATGATATCGCAAGAGAACTTTCTGAGCCGGGACAGTCCTGTAACGAAAAATTGCAGGAGCTGTTTGCGGGAACAGATGTTTTTGATGAAAAGGGGAAGATGAACCGTCCGAAGGCGGCAGCCATTATTTTCAAGGATGAAGCCAGGCGGAATGGAATGAATGAGATTTTGCATCCGGCAGTAAAGGAATATGTGCTTCATGTATTAGAGCAGGAAAAGGAAGAAGGCAGGCTTCGTTATCTGGTATTGGAAGCGGCATTATTAATCGAAGAACATTATGATGAAATTTGTGATGAATTATGGTATATTTATACTTCAGAGGAGAATCGCAGAGCAAGGCTGAAGCAGTCGAGAGGCTACAGTGATGAAAAAATCAGTGAAATGTTTGAAAGCCAGCTTTGCGAGAACGAATACCGCAGACATTGCAAAGTGGTAATTGATAATAATGGTACGACGGAAGAAACCATTGCACAGGTAAGAACGATAATAGAGAATGAGGGAGAAAATACCAATGGATAATGCAGAACAGAATGCAAATCAATTTGTATTTGGCTTGGATATCGGAACAAGAAACGTAGTTGGAACAGTTGGATATCGGGAAGGCAAAGACTTCTATGTGGCAGCCCAGTATATGAAAGAGCATGAAACCAGAGCTATGCTGGATGGTCAGATTCATGACATCGGAAGAGTAGGCAGAACAATTGCAGAAGTAAAGGCAGAATTAGAAGGGCAGTTAGAGGCAAAGCTTACCGATGTCTGCATTGCTGCCGCTGGCCGTGTACTGAAAACCGTGACCACCAGCGTGGAATATGAATTCGCAGAAGAGACCGTAGTAACTGCAGAACATATACATACTCTGGATTTACTGGGAGTAGACCATGCCCAGCAGATTTTAAAAGAGAGGAATGATACCCGTTACAAATTTTACTGTGTGGGGTATTCTGTTGTAAAATATTATATCAATGATGAAGTCTTTTCCAATATAGAAGGACATAAGGCAGAGAAAATTTCGGAGGATATTATCGTAACCTTCCTGCCGGAGGACGTTGTAGATGGTCTGTATTCCGCAGTAGGGCAGGCTGGATTAAATGTTGCCAATCTGACTTTGGAGCCTATTGCTGCAATCAACGTAGCAATTCCGGAGGCCTTTCGTATGTTGAATATTGCACTGGTTGATGTGGGAGCCGGAACATCCGACATCTGTGTCACCAGAGACGGAAGCATTATTGCATATGGCATGATTCCTTATGCCGGAGATGAGCTGACCGAATTAATTGTACAGCATTATCTGGTGGATTTTAATATGGCAGAACATATGAAGCTGACATCCGGTATGGCGGATGAAGTGGAATTTACAGATATCATGAGCATTACCCATACGATTCCATCCGAAGAAATCTGGGATTTAACCCATGATACGGTAGATAAGATTACTACTGAGGTAGCAGAGAAAATCAAAGAGTTAAATGGTGATAAATCGGTCAGTGCAGCCTTCGTAGTTGGCGGCGGCGGCAAAATCCACGGATTTACGGAAATGCTTGCAGACAAGCTTGAAATTCCAAGAGAGCGTGTGGCATTACGTGGAGAAGAAGTTTTAAAAGAGGTTCATTTTGCACAGGAAGAGATTAAGAAAGACCCATTACTGGTAACGCCGATTGGAATCTGTCTTAATTATTATGACCAGAAGAATAATTTCATTATGGTCCGGTTTAACGGAGAACGCTTAAAGCTTTATGACAACAGCCATCTTACAATTGTGGACGCTGCATTGCAGGCGGGCTTCCCGAATGAAGCGCTATTCCCAAGACGGGGCAAGGCAGTAGAGTTTACCGTAAATGGCAAGCCGAGAATCGTCCGTGGAGAACCGGGAGAATCTGCCATTGTTAAAGTGGACGGAAGAGTAGTCAGCATCAATACACCACTGGTTCCGAATTCCGAGATTACCATAGAAGCCTCTACCATTGGAAAAGAAGCCGTATCTACGATTGAACAGTTAGATGAATATACATCCTCCACCATTACCTTCCAGGTCAATGGCATCAATATTACCTGCCCGAAATTTGTTCAGGTCAATGGAAGCCTTGAACCTTCTAATTATGTTATTCAGGAAGGGGACGAAATCGAAACCAGAAACTTCTATACCATTGGACAGCTGGCAGAGTTTATGGATGTGCGGATTGATGAGGAAGCCGGAATTATCTTAAATGGAAAACCGGCAGATATGGGTTCCCTTTGCTATGAGAACTTTGAAATCGAATGGAGTGCTTCTGCCTATGAAAGCGGTGAACGTCATATTTCCTATGGACAGGCAGACCACAGATTTGATGCCGGACCGGAAGAAGAAGCTTCAACAGAAGGAAGCGCAGACAGTGCAGCTGAAGTTCATGAGCCGGCAGTTGAAACGAATACAGATTCTGCAGCAGAAGCAGCAGCCGATGCACCGGTGCAGAAACCGACAGAGCCGGAAAGCAAAGAATTACATATTATTGCAAACAATCAGGAAATTACTTTAAGTGGCAAAGAAGAATATGTATTCGTGGATATTTTTGATTATATTGATTTTGATTTGTCAGCATCCCATGGAAGAGCAATTGTAACTTTAATTAATGGCATGGATGCCCAGTATACACAGGTATTGCAGGATGGCGATAAAATTGAAGTGTACTGGAAAGAGAATTACTAAATAGAAAGAGACATAAGAAAATGGAATTATGCAGTATTGCAAGTGGAAGCAGTGGAAACTGTATCTACGCAGGAACAGAAAGCAGTCATCTGATGATTGATGCCGGAATCAGTGGAAAGCGCATTGAAGCAGGATTAAACAGTATCGGTTTGAAAACCGCGGAAATGCAGGCACTGCTTGTGACCCACGAACATTCAGATCACATTTCCGGTCTTGGCGTGGTAGCAAGAAAATATGGAATTCCAATCTATGCCACGGCAGAGACCATTGAGGCAGTCAAAGGGATTTCCAGTGTGGGAAAAGTAGATGAGACATTGTTTCATCCTATCGAAGCCGGAGTGGAATTTCAGATTGGAGATATTACGGTGGAGCCGGTATCCATTTCCCATGATGCCGCAAATCCGGTGGCATACATCATGAAACAGTCAGATAAAAAGATGGCGGTCATTACCGATTTGGGGAAATATGACAATTATCTTATAGACAAGCTGCAGGATTTAGATGTATTATTGTTAGAAGCAAATCATGATGTGCGCATGCTTCAGGTGGGCAGTTATCCTTATCCTCTGAAACAGCGGATATTAGGGGACAGAGGACATCTTTCCAATGAGAGCAGTGGACAATTTTTAGGGCAGCTTCTGCATGATAAGTTTAAAAAAGTAGTATTGGGGCATCTGAGCAAGGAAAATAATCTGGCAGAACTGGCATATGAGACAGTGCGCCAGGAAGTAGAACAGGGTGAGAACCCGTACCACGGAAATGATTTTCCAATCCAGGTAGCAAAGCGGGACGAAGTGTCTGAGCTTATCCGGATTTAAGAATATTAAGAAAGCAAAAATAAGAGGAGAACAAAATGGAAAAGACACAGAGCAAGACAATTATTACTGTAGTAGGAAAAGATACTGTAGGAATTATCGCAAAAGTTTGTACTTATTTATCAGAACAGCATATCAATGTACTGGATATTTCACAGACTATCATTGACGGATTCTTCAATATGATGATGATTGTTGATTTAAATACATCCAAAACACCATTTGCTGAGTGTTCTGCAGCACTGGAAAAATTAGGTGAGGAAATCGGTGTTACCATCAAATGTCAGAGAGAAGAAATCTTTGATATGATGCACAGAATTTAATACGACTTACATAAAAGGGAACTGCTGTTGGCAGGTCACTAAGGCGTATCAATGAAAATACAGGAAATGAGCTGCGTAGAAAGGTAGAATATAGGAGACAAAAAATGATTAATATAATGGAAGTAAGCGAAACCAATAAAATGGTGGAGCATGAGAACTTAGATGTCCGTACCATTACCATTGGAATCAGTCTTTTGGATTGTATTGATTCTGATTTAAAGAAGTTAAACGATAACATTTATAAGAAAATTACTACAGTGGCAAAGGATCTGGTATCAGCAGGAAATCAGATTGAGC
>OHMK01000861.1_pt1 | contig 11010 bp, 8 predicted proteins | sample 1569291 | NCBI WGS metagenome assembly OHMK01 (sample SAMEA3879517, study PRJEB24766) | human gut metagenome | biome: human-associated habitat; feature: feces | place: USA | collected 1985/1987 | reverse complement strand
AATTCACACAAACAGAAATGGAGACGATAACATGACAGATGATCTGACGCTCAATATGGACGCATATCTGCCACTGAGAGATGTTGTATTTAATACGTTAAGAGAGGCAATTTTAAAAGGAGATCTCAAACCGGGAGAGCGGCTTATGGAGTTACAGCTGGCAGCAAAGCTTGGGGTGAGCCGTACACCGATCCGTGAAGCCATCCGTATGCTCGAGCAGGAGGGACTTGCTGTAACCATGCCACGCAAAGGGGCAGAGGTTGCAAAGATGACGCTCAAAGATATGGAAGATGTTCTGGAAATCCGGGAGGCACTGGATGAACTTGCCGTAAAGATTGCATGTGATAAGATTTCGGAGAAAGAGCTGCAAAAACTTTTAGAAGTCAAAGATCAGTTTGAAAACAGTACAAAGACCGGAGATGTGAAAATGATTGCCGAGATGGATGTAAAATTCCACGATGTTATTTTTGAATCAACGGGAAATCCGAAACTCGTGACGTTATTGAACAATCTGCGGGAGCAGATGTATCGTTACCGTGTAGAATATTTAAAGGACGAGACGATTTATCCGAGATTATTAAAGGAACATAAGGATATTGCAGAGAGTCTTCGCAGGAAGGACAAGTCTCGTGCTTCAGAAACCATGCGGGAGCATGTGAAGAATCAGGCAGAAGCAGTCAAAGATATGATCCGGCAGCAGGAACAAGACCAATAGCATAAAGAAACAGGAATAAAAAAGCAAAATACGGAAACACTAAGGACAGACCGCACAGGGTCTGTCCTTTTTGCATATGCACAGGTGATTGGAAAATCGCATGCTTATATGCAGAGCTGGCGGACATCCGATACTATAAAAATTATGCCAAGGAGTTGATTTATGCAGCAGAAAGAAGAGAAAATCGCAGGGCACACTGCAAAGCATATCGCAGGACACACCGCAGAACATACAACAGAACGTAATGTAGAATACAATGATGAAATTACAACCAGTTTGCAGGAAAATGCTGCACGTTTTCAGAAGATATTTTCCGGGTGTGCGGATATTAAAATGCGAACCATGAAGATTGGACAGAAGCAGCAGATTGCGTGTATGGCAGCATACATAGAGGTAACCGGTGGTGGAGCAATTTTTGAGAAATCTCTCGTTGGCAGGCTTTTAAACGAATTGTGTCATTATAATGAAAAAGAAGTCTATGAGCGGCTGTCGCAGAATGCCCTTGGCTTATCGGATGTTACGCCCTTTGATACTTTTTCGGATGCAGCAGCAGGTCTTTTGACCGGAGATACCATTCTATTTATAGATGGCTATGATAAAGCGTTAAAGATTCCGGATAAGGGATACCCTTCTATGGGAATTTCAGAAGTAAATTCAGAAAAGGTAATCCGGGGCTCTAATGAAGGATTTACCGAGTCCGTAAAAGCGAATACGGCATTAGTACGTAAAAGGATTCGTTCTCCGAAAGTAAAGGTAAAAGAGAAAAAGATAGGGCTGCGCAGTAAGACCAATGTGGATTTGATGTATATGGAGGATTTGATTTATCCCGGAGTTTTAGAGGAGGTAGAAAAGCGGCTTGACGGATTTGAAATTGACGGAGTCTTAGACAGTGGAATCATTGAACAGCTTACAGAAGAAAAATGGTATTCTCCATTTCCGCAGTTTCAGACCACACAGCGGCCGGACCGGGCAGCTATGGCAATTTTAGAGGGAAGGGTAGTGCTGATTGCGGATAATTCACCAATTGCACTGATTCTGCCGACGGATTATAACTCCTTCATACAGACCAGTGATGACTATTACAACCGCTGGGAAATTGCATCATTGGGAAGAATTTTACGTTTTCTGGCTTCTTTTTTTGCCATGACATTACCGGGACTGTATCTTGCGGTCTGTAATTTTCATACACAGATACTGCCGACGAAATTGCTGTTATCCTTTGCTGCAGCAAGACAAGGAGTGCCGTTTCCCGGGGTGGTAGAGGTGCTTTTGATGGAGTTATCCTTTGAACTGTTGCGGGAAGCAGGCGTACGCCTTCCGGGAGCTATGGGGAATACCATAGGAATTGTCGGTGGGCTGATTATTGGACAGGCGGCGGTGGAAGCAAATCTGGTCAGTCCTATCGTGGTAATTGTGGTGGCATTTACAGCACTGTGTTCCTTTGCGGTACCCAATGAAGAATTTGCAACAGCATTTCGTATCTTGAAATTTTTCTTTATTGCCATGTGTGCGTGGCTGGGCTTTTTCGGCTTTTTGATGGCTTTACTTGTGGTACTCATTCATCTGTCGCATCTTAAGAGTTTTGGCATTCCATATCTGATGCCCTTTGTAGGCGCAGATGTAACGGATTATCAGGATGAGCGGGACAGTCTGCTGCGTCTGCCATTATATCAACTGCGGCACAGACCGGTTTTTGCGAGACGCCACAATCGTCTGCGGCTTAGGAGGAAAAAGTAATTATGTTTTCAGAGAATCAGAAAATATCAGAGAGGCAGATGGCAAGGCTCCTGATTTTTGATATGTGCGGAATCAGTACGTTGCTGCTTCCCGGACTGTTAGGAAAAATGCTTGGGACAGACGGCGTATTTGCCATATTGCTGGGAGCAGTGCCGGTGTATCTATTTACCTTTCTTCCAGAGCTGCTACAGGAAAAGCGGAAAAACAGTAATACCAGAAATGGCAGTAATACCAGCAATATCAGCAATATCGGGAAAAGTTATCCGGAGATTTTAAAAAAACAAGGCAATGGTTTTATTCGTATTTTTGCATTGTTAGTCTATACAGTCGAGGGAATTCTGCTGGCGGGCTATGGCTTATTTCTTTTAAGTGACCTGATGGTGAGTGAATTGTTAAAGAATAGTTCATTTGTGCTGGCAGCAGTTTTACTAATGCTTTTATGTGGCTATGGAATCTGGCAGGGCATCGAAGGGCGTGCCCGGGTGTATGAAATCCTGTTCTGGTTTGTATTTCTTCCACTTATTTTCATGCTGCTTCTGGCAACAAAGGATGTCAATACGATTTACTGGACTCCGGTAATGATGCATTCCTGGGGAAGCTTTTTGAAAGGCACGGCGGCAGTAGTGCTCCTTTATGGCACAATGGTATTTGTTTTATTTTTACAGCCCTATCTTGCAGGAAATGTCCGCGTAGGACGGACATGCCGGAAAAGCCTTTGTGTTACAGTGATTTTTAATGCTGTAATTTATCTGATTACGCTTGGCATCTTTGGCAGTGGCATGCTACCGAAAATGAAATATCCGGCGATTACATTAATGAGCATGATAAAACTGCCAGGCGGTTTCTTCGAACGGCAGGATGCCTTTATGGTAGCAATCTGGTTCTTTACAATTTACGCATTTATCAATACCGGAATGTTTTATGCCTCGGATTTGCTGAAAGCTGTATGGCAAAAGGAAGGGCACCAAAAAGCGGATGGGAAAAATGAAGCGATTCAGGGAAAAGCCGATGCGAAAAGTATAGAAAAATTGATAATACCAATTGTAATGGTTCTTACATTTGCAGTCACATTGCTTTTTTACCGGATACCGGAGTGGAAAATAATGTTTATATGGATTCAGGCAATTGCATTTCTTCCGTTGACGGTAATTCTTCCACTGTGCATTGGAGAGATAAGGAAATGCCGGGAAAAGGGATAGTGAAAAGGGATAGTGAAAAAGGATAGCGGAAAAAATGGTGGAAAGGAGCAGCAGTATGAAAAATAGGATCGTGACAATTGTTTCCATGATATTTTTGGCAGTCTTAAGCCTTGGCGGCTGTGGAAATACAGAGTTGGAAGAACGGAATTTTCCATTGGCAGCAGCGGTGACTTTGACAAAGGAGAACTATCAGATGGCATTTGGCTTTGAGCAGCTTAAGAATGTGGCAGATGAGAAAAGCGAAAAAGAGAATACATCGGTACTTCTGGCGGAAGGAAAAGACTGCATGGAGCTGTTTTTGCATGCAGATGGGGAAAATCCTGGAGAGATGGATTATAACCATTTAAAGGCGCTGATTCTAAACCGGTCGCTTTTAGAGGATGAAAAGCGGCTGGGGGCATTTCTTGGGTATCTGGAAGAGGAAAATCTTTTTTCGAGGAATACGCTGCTTTTTGTTGCGGAGGATGAACCGGATCAGGTGATGGAGATGGATACAGTTTTAAAAGAGCCGGTAGGAACTTATCTGAATGAAAGAATTGCCTCGGATGAACGTTTTAAGGACAGTGAGGCAGTTACCCTGGGCAGCCTGTTCCGGATATGGGAAAATGAGAACGAAAATCTGTGGATTCCCTATATTAACTGTGCAGAAGATAAAATGATACTGGAAAAATATTATCTGATGCAGGGCAGGATGGCAGCGGGCAAAGTGGACCGGGAAACGGGAGAACTGGCTTTGATCTCAGAGCAGAAGATGAAAAGCTACAGCATTTCACTTGAAGATGCAGAAAGTGTAACACTTAGCAATTTATGCTGCAGCTATGCTTTTACAGAGCAGAATGGCCAGGTGACGGAAACCGTTACAATAAAGGCGGATGGAAAGTATCAGGGCAACAGGGAACTGCTGCAGAAAACAAAGCACAGGGATGAAAAATTGGAAGATCTTCATACAGACAGTCAGGATGAAAATGCTCTGATGGAAGTGGAAGCAGAAATAGAGCAGACTTTGGAAGAAAAGATGGATGCCATGACAGAAAAATTGCAACAGAATCAGAATGCAGATGGAACAAACAGTTATTATAAATTAGGGGCATATGCAAGGGATATTTATTTGCAATATCAGAAGGATTGGAGCAGTTACCGGAAAAACCTGACAGTGGAATATCATTGGGATGTCACACTGGTGACATCTCCGTAGGATGTTAGACACCCGGTTACACTGGTAACATTGGCAACATCGTTGTAAGATGTCTGGTTCCGGTGATTCTGACGGCAGCCGCTTAGTTCTTAAGTTAATTTATTAATTTGACTTGGATTGGGCAAAAACAGAAAGATTACATTACTTTTTGCCCAAAAGGAGTTACAGAAGGAAGCATAATTCTCGATATTTTCTTCAAATTGGGTAAAATAGACTCATTTTTATTAAATCTTGCCCAAACCGAGAGAACTTCGGAGATAACAGCAGAGGAGATTGGGCAAAAAAGATTCATTTTTCTAGAATCTTACCCAAATCATCTTCACCAGCAACCTTCGCGGGAAAAATTGCAACCACAGCCACATCCCCAAGAGGAAGTCGCAAACTCAACCGTGTCCCTAAAAAGAAAAGTTACAAGCTCAGCCGCATCCCACCAAGAAAAATTTACAACCCCACCACATTTCTACATAAAATTTTCTCCCCCAAAAAGTTATCAAAATGTATAGAAAAAATTTTTTCGGTTATATTCCAGATAGAAAGTCAGAATGGTATGGCGAAAGAAAGCGTAGCAAGGAAAAGAAGAAATAAGAAATCAGAAACATGAAAAGGAGTTTTACCATGAAAGAATATAACCGAAAAAAATTGTATTTAAAAAGGGCGTTGTTCTATGGCATGCTGTTATTACTGTTGGTATTTACGGCAGGCAGTGCGAAAAAGGCTTATGAGGGGCGAAGAATGCAGGAGGACATTGCAGAAAAGATTCTGCGTTTCCATGTCCGGGCAAATAGTGATGGGGAAGAAGACCAGAAACTGAAACTTAAGGTGCGGGATGCGGTTGGAAAAGAGATGGGAGAGCTTTTGCAGGATGCAAAAACAGCCGAAGAAAGCAGCCGGATTGCAAGAGAACATTTCCCGGAAATTATACATATTGCAAAAGAAGTCATCCGGCAGGAGGGCTATGATTATCCGGTAGAGGTGAAATTATCTTCCGTGGAGTTCCCGGTAAAGACCTATGGCAGTTATACGTTCCCGGCGGGAACTTATCAGGCACTGGAAGTGATTATCGGAGCAGGCATGGGACATAACTGGTGGTGTGTCATGTATCCGAATATGTGCTTTGAAGGAAGTGTCTATGAGGTTGTGGATGATAAATCAGAAAAGGTATTGAAGGATACCTTAAGTGAGACGGAATATCAGTCCCTGATGGAAGAGAAGAATTATAAGATTTCATGGAAATGGCTGGATTTCTGGGATAAATAGTGCTATACTGACCTGGATTTCTATAGAAGGAGCGGATTAGATGACAAAAGATGTAATCGTATCAATCAGCGGATTACAGATGCCGGCAGAAGGAGAAGCAGAGCCGGTTGAAGTGATTACGGTAGGGGATTATTACCAGAAAAACGGAAAACATTATGTGCTGTATGAAGAAGTAAATGAAGGTTTTGAAGGAAGCACAAAGAATATAATCAAGATGCAGGAAAACTGTATTGATATTACAAAAAAAGGAGTTTCCAATGTACATATGGTCTTTGAAAAGAACCGGAAAAATATGTCTTATTATGGAACGCCATTTGGAAATCTTCTGGTTGGAATTGATGCAAAGGATATTAAAGTGGAAGAGACAGAACATTGTATTGATGTGCAGATAGATTATGCATTGGAGGTAAACTATGAGCATCTGGCAGACTGTACCATTAAGATGAAGATTGCATCAAAAGAAAAAGGCGAATTTAGTCTGGCGTAGCTGGATGTATAAAAATAGAGCTGGGTGAAAACCCAGCTCAAATTATTTTATTTACCAGCTTTTTCTTTTAATTTTGCCATAAAGCCTTTTTTCTTTTTGGCAGGTGCTTCGATAGGACCACGCATTCCTTTTACTGCGGTAATGTAAAGCCCGCTGACAGTAGCTTTTACTTCCTTCTTAACCGGAACGGAATCAAAAATCTGTCCGTCACAGATTAAAGTCATAACCTTTGGACCAACCTTTGCTTTGACGATTGGAAGTTTGGAACGGCGGAGCATTTTCGGAGTCTGGGCAATGACATTTGCCGGAAGACCGGAATCTTTAAGCCGCATCTTCTTCTTATCGATAATCAGCATGGAAATGGTCTGTGCTGCTGCTGCAATCTGGGCATCCTGTTCTTCTTTCTTTTTCTGAGCTCGTTTGCCCACAAAATAAAGAACAATCAGGGCAATAATCATAATAATCAGTATTGTTAATAATACAATCGCAAATTTTGGCACGATGAAAACCTCCTTAAGTAAAATCCAAATATGATTGTATCATTGATTGGCAGGATTGACAACCTGCAAATGCGAAAAATTCTATGAAATGCTTTTATTTTCGGTGAAAATGTGGTATCTTTAGAAAGTATGACTGACTGGAAAAATCCAGCCTTTGAATGAAAGACAGAAGGGAAATAAATATGAAGAAGAAAATAGTAGCAGTATTGTTATGCCTGACACTGGCATTTTCAGTAACTGGCTGTGGAAAAGACAAGAAAAGTGAATCGGTAGAGAATACAGAGAGCACAGAAGTGGTATCCAGTGCGGCAATTGATTTTGACCCGCTTGATTATGTGGAACTGGGCGATTATATGGGATTGTCAGTAGCTTTGACAGACGATTATTCCGTAAGTGATGATGATGTGAAGACTTTTATTGAGAATAGCGTAATTACCAACTATCCATACTATGTAGATACGGATAAAACAGTGGTAGAGGATGGAGATGCTGTAAATATCGATTATGAAGGATTAAAAGATGGTGTGGCATTCAGCGGTGGAACTGCAACAGATACGGTCTTAGAGATTGGAAGCAATACGTTTATTGACGGCTTCGAAGAAGGACTGATTGGTGCAAAAGTAGGGGATAAAGTAACCTTGAATCTTACATTCCCGGAAAGCTATAAAAATACAGACCTGGCAGGACAGGCGGTTGTGTTTAATGTAACCATCAATAAAATTGTTGAGAAACAGGATATTACTTATGACAATATGACAGATGAATATGTGGCATATGTCAATGCTAAGGCCAGCCTTGGCTATGATACGGTAGATGAGATGAAGGCAGATGCACGCAATTATCTGGAATCTTCTAAGGAATCCTCCAAGAAATCTGCAATCCGTTCTGCAGTAATGGACAAGTTAGGAGAGGTATGTACCGTAAAGGAAATTCCGGATGGACTTCTGGATGCCCGTATGGAAGAGGTAATGGCACAGTATGAATCCTATTACTGCAGCGATGGAAGCAGCCTTAAGGATTATGTGGAAAATACAGCAAATCAGGATTATGATGAATTTGTAAGCAATGTAACTGACGAAGTGACATCAGATCTTAAGACACAGATGATTTTAGAGGCAATTGCAGAAAAGGAAGGCATTGAGTTTGACCAGGATGGCTTTGACAGCTACGTTGGAAATCTTATGAGCAATTACAGCTACAGCGATGAATCCACATTATACAAATCATATGGATTGAACGCAGACAGCGGAAAAGAATATTTAAAGAAAGTATATGTATGCAATCTGGCACTTCAGAAAGTAGTTGACAGTGCAACTGTTGAAGATGAGGCAGGAACAGAAAATGTTACAGATACTGAATTAAATACAGAAAACTAAAAAGGATTAGAAAATTTTTTATCTAAGGGGGATAGAAAAATGGAACTTGTTGACATCAGAGATTTATTTCACCATCAGGAAGATTATGTAGGTAAGAAAATTACCGTCGGAGGCTGGGTAAGAAGTAACCGTAATTCTAAAAACTTCGGATTTATCGTAGTAAATGACGGAACTTTCTTTGAACCACTGCAGGTAGTATATGCAGACGGACTGGAGAATTTTCAGGAGCTTACCAAAATTAATGTTGGCGCAGCTATTGTTGTTACCGGAGTGCTGGAAGCTACACCGGAAGCAAAGCAGCCATTTGAAATTCAGGCAGAGGAAATCATAATTGAAGGCGCATCTGCACCGGATTATCCGTTACAGAAGAAACGCCACAGCTTCGAATATTTAAGAACCATTTCACATTTAAGACCACGTACCAATACCTTTGAGGCAGTATTCCGTGTGCGTTCCCTGATTGCATATGCAATTCATAAGTTCTTCCAGGAGAGGGACTTTGTCTATGTACACACTCCGCTGATTACCGGAAGTGACTGTGAGGGTGCAGGGGAAATGTTCCAGGTTACTACCATGGACTTAAATAACATTCCACACAAGGAAGACGGAAGCATTGATTATACACAGGATTTCTTTGGAAAACCAACCAATCTTACCGTAAGTGGACAGTTAAACGGAGAGACCTTTGCACTGGCGTTCAAAAATATTTATACCTTTGGACCAACCTTCAGGGCGGAGAATTCCAATACTACAAGACATGCTGCAGAGTTCTGGATGATTGAGCCGGAAATCGCATTTGCAGATCTGGAAGATGACATGGTACTGGCAGAGAGTATGTTAAAATATATCATTTCCTATGTTATGGAACATGCACCGGAAGAAATGCAGTTCTTTAATTCCTTCGTAGACAAGGGACTGATTGAGCGGCTGAATAATGTATTACATTCCGATTTCGCAAGAGTGACTTATACAGAAGCTATTGAACTTCTGGAGAAGAATAATGATAAATTTGATTACAAGGTATCCTGGGGCTGCGACCTTCAGACCGAGCATGAGCGTTTCTTAACCGAGCAGGTTTTCAAGAGACCGGTATTCGTAACAGATTATCCAAAGGAAATCAAAGCTTTCTATATGAAACTCAATGAAGATGGCAAGACAGTTGCAGCAGTTGACTGTCTGGTACCGGGAATCGGAGAAATCATCGGAGGAAGCCAGAGAGAGGATGACTACGATAAATTATTAGAAAGAATCCATGAACTTGGATTAAAAGAGGAAGATTACAGCTTCTATCTTGATTTACGTAAATATGGTTCTGCAAGACATGCAGGCTTCGGACTTGGATTTGAAAGATGTGTCATGTATCTTACCGGTATGGCAAACATCCGTGATGTCATTCCGTTCCCAAGAACCGTTAACACCTGTGAATTGTAAGAGCAGCAGGTTATAAAAGAAGTATATAGAAGAAGGGCGTATGAAAAAAATCGTTTTTTCATACGCCCTTCTTTTGAATTATGGATTGATTTTATATAAGATAAATAAAGGGAGGTATTTTGTTTAACCCATAATTACTTCAACAGTAACTTCTTTCTTAGACGGATCAAATGGAATCATATTGCCATCAACAATGGCACCATCTACTGTAAGAACTTTGACACCTTTCTGTACGCCATTTGGATTCTTTACCAGGATGTGATAGGTTACACCACGAAAATCACGTTTTGCGGTAAAACCGGATAAAGTAGATGGAATACATGGGTCAATTACAAGACCATCATAATCCGGACGGATACCTAAGATATACTGGGATACATCAAGGAAGGTCCATGCAGCAGTACCGGTAAGCCAGCTATTCTTTGCTTCGCCGAAGTTTGGAGCATCTTTTCCGGCAATCATCTGAGAGTACACATATGGTTCAGTGCGGTGGATTTCGCTGATATCTTCGATATAAGCAGGACAGGTTCTGGTGTATACCTGCCATGCACGGTCGCCACGTCCAACGACTGTTTCTGCAATGGAAATCCATGGATTGTTGTGACAGAAGATACCTGCATTTTCTTTGTATCCAGGTGGATAGGAAGAAATTTCACCGAGCTCTACATGGTATTTGTGATAAGGTGGCTGCAACAGTACAATACCGTATTTAGTATCTAAGTATTTTTCAACAGACTGCATTGCCTGAAGACAATTGCCTTCTTTCAGTCCGATTTCTGCCATAACACAGAATCCCTGCGGCTCGATAAAGATTTTACCGTCTTCACATTCTTTGGAACCGATTTTCTGTTTGTAGTGGTCGTAAGCTCTTAAGAACCATTCGCCATCCCAGCCGGCATCGAGAACGGTTTTTTCCATGGAAGCAATTGCTTCTTCCGCTTCTTTGGCTTCTTCATTTAATCCTCTGTGTTTGCAGATTTCTACATAATCTTTACCATATTTTACAAACATGCCTGCGATAAATACAGACTCTGCATTTGGCCCCTCAGATGGTCCGAAGGTCTGGAAGGATTCACCCGGCTCTTCTGAGAAGCAGTTTAAGTTCAGACAGTC
>OHMK01000860.1_pt1 | contig 11017 bp, 11 predicted proteins | sample 1569291 | NCBI WGS metagenome assembly OHMK01 (sample SAMEA3879517, study PRJEB24766) | human gut metagenome | biome: human-associated habitat; feature: feces | place: USA | collected 1985/1987 | reverse complement strand
GAAATGCCAATGGTGCGGTGCAAGCCCGCCGCCGGACGATTCCCCACTCCTAGGGTGCCGAGGGCGAATATGGGAGACCTATATCATATTGACGCAGATGGACTGTAAGCCTATCTGCGACGCGAGAGTTGAAACTACTGTCAGCTCTCTTTACATTGCCACCTATCCGCAGGTGACACACTTTTTGACGCTATGAAGGATTCTTCTGGCTAGTATCAATTTGAACGATTACATCTTGGTTACAGATTGTAAGTGGTGGGTGCAGAATAGCCCTTTTCGTGGGCTCGTATATAGAGGGGTATTTCTTCGGAGTATCTTCTTTCACGAAGGTTTGCTTGTACTCGTATGATTATTATGACAATTCCGTTTAATAGCAGACGCACGATTTGCAAATGCAAATTGTGACTTTTTTGTTAATTTTCAAAAGCATTGCTACGTTTTGGCCTTTTTCGTCGGCTACCTATTGAGGGCATCTTTTTTCAAGACCACTTTCAACTTCAGGCACCGCCATTGTTGCAAAGTTTCGCCCTCCATCGGTTACCCCATGGACCGACGTTATTTTAACCAAGAAGCTACTTCGGCTATATTTTCCAAGAACTTTTTAACAAATTTCTTTTTCGGGTTACTTTTTGGCCTTTCTCGATGCCTACCAATTAGAGGGACAATTTTTCGGAAGCCTTAAATTTCGAAGATTTTCTATAAAACTCTGTTCTTTGAAAACAGAATAGTTCAATCGTCCGGTACTTCACAAAAGGTACTTCTGTAACTCGCAGCCCGGTCATAACGAAGACGGGGTGGCTGAAATGCCAATGGTGCGGTGCAAGCCCGCCGCCGGACGATTCCCCACTCCTAGGGTGCCGAGGGCGAATATGGGAGACCTATATCATATTGACGCAGATGGGCTGCAAGTCTATCTGCGATGCGAGAGTTGAAACTACTGTCAGCTCTCTTTACATTGCCGCCTGACCGCAGCCTTGCTGCAAAGGATATAACCGCAGGTGGCACACACTTTTGACCTTAGACTACTTATGCTGAAGGAGTGCCTATGAAGTTTAACGATGCCTATTCCCAGATGTTTCCCGGTTACCCCGATGCCGTCAGCCTTCAGCAGGCTGCGGAGATGCTTGGTCTGAACCGCCACACGGTCGGGGAACTGATCCGTTCCCGCCGCCTGTTTGCGCTTAAAATCGGCCGCACCTACCGTATCCCGAAGCTGAGCGTGATCGAGTTCCTGCTCACCGGACAGAGCACCTTCCCGGCTGGAAATCCGCCGCTGGATGTGGTATGCTGTGGGTGCAGCAACGGACAGCACGCCTGTTGACCCAAAGGAGGTTTATGATGAAAACTACAGGGTCTGTCCAAGAGAAAAATGGACGTTTCTATTTCGTGATCAATCTTTATGATGCCAACGGCAAGCGGAAGATCAAGTGGATCTCCACAGGTCTGACCGTCCGGGGCAACAAGCGCAAGGCAGAATCCATGCTCCGGGAAGTATTGCTCCACTATGATGAGACCGGGGAGCTGCCCACAGGGCGGGGCGGAGCCTACGAAAAAGTAGATGCTAAAACCGCCAAGCCCCTGCCGCTGCCCCTCCAGCCCGTCAGCAAATCGGAGATGCTGTTTCTGGATTATCTCAACGAGTGGGTGCAAGTCCATAAAGCATCCATCCAGCCTGCAACCTTTATCAGCTACAATCGGATGATCACCGGGCGCATCACGCAGTATTTTGAGCCGCTGGGCTTGAAGCTGTGTGAGGTCACGCCGCAGGTGCTGGATGAGTTTCAGGAGAAGATTTTGCTGGAGGGGTACACTACCAACACGGTCATTCACTACCACGCCATCTTCGGCAAGGCGTTCAAGGATGCCGTCCGCAAGGACTATCTGGAAACCAACCCGATGCTGAAAGTTGACCGCCCGAAGAAGAACAGCTTCCGGCCCAACTTCTACTCCAAGGATGAAGTCCAGCAGCTGCTGGAAGTATCGCAGGATGACCCCCTGCACCTGTGCATCCTCATTACGGCCTACTACGGTCTGCGCCGCAGCGAGGTACTGGGGTTGAAGTGGTCGTCTATCGACTTTGAGCGCAAGTCCATCACCATCAATCACAAGGTGACGGAACAGTTGGTGAACGGCAAGTACGTTCCTGTGGTCAGCGATGTGATGAAGAACAAGACCAGCTGCCGTACTCTGCCGCTGATCCCGGCTGTGGAAGAAGAACTTCTGAAGCAGAAGGAAAAACAGCAGCTTTACCGCAAGCTGTTCAAGAAGAGCTACAGCACTGAGTATCTGGATTTCGTCTGCACCGATCAGGAAGGCAAGCTGATCCGCCCGAACTTCGTGACGGAGCACTTCGACTGGCTGCTTCGGAAGTATAGCTTGCCCCGCATCCGCTTCCACGATCTGCGCCACAGCTGTGCCAGCCTGATGGTGATGAACGGCGTATCCATGAAGCAGGTTCAGGAGTGGCTGGGGCACAGTACCTTTTCTACCACCGCTGACATCTACGCACATCTCGATTACAAGAGCAAGGAAGGGTCGGCTGGGGTCATTGCGAACCTTTTGGGAGAATCCAAACTCCCCAAATAATTATGGATTTATCGTTCATGCATAAAGCATACTGTGATGAGGCAAAAGCGGTCTTTCTCTGCTTGATGCAAAAGAAAAAGTCGCAGATTCGTTTGAATCTGCGACTTCTGGCGGAGATGGTGGGATTCGAACCCACGTGCCCGATTAAGGACAAAACGATTTCGAGTCGTTCTCGTTACGACCGCTTCGATACATCTCCATATTCAAATCATGCTGTGGAGCGCAGTGCAAACATTCACACTGATAATCCTATAGCTTTGTTATTATACCAAAAATCCCGCCTTCCGTCAACTGGTTTTCATTGCAGAAGAGGGGGGCGCACGCAGCACCAACACGCCCGCATGATAGGAATTGGTCAACCGGTTGCGGCAGATTTCCCACACAAATTTCCGCCGGTCGTTGAAATTTTCGCAAAATATTACTATTTTAAAGTGATTTTGTACAAACGTCTGCCGGGTTCGCTGTGATATACTAGTTTTACAACGAGGTCTGCGCTGCGGACCCACACACTGAAAATCTGAGAAGGAGTCGTATCAATGAGAGAGATCATTTCTTTGAACGAAAACTGGACCCTGTCCTTCCCCAAGGGCGACCACGCCACCGAGCAAGTCAACCTGCCCCACACTTGGAACGCTGTGGATGGCAACGACGGCAATGGCAGCTACCTGCGCACCACCGGCGTTTACACCCGCACCTTCACCGCACCCAAGCAGCCCCGCGAGAGCGGCCGCACCTACGTGGAAGTTCTGGCTGCTGCCCTGAACTCCACCGTGAAGGTCAACGGTCAGGTCGCTACCACCCACGAGGGCGGCTTCTCCATCTTCCGTGCGGACGTCACTGACCTGTGCCACGAGGGTGAGAACGAGCTGACCATTGAGGTCTCCAACGAGGACACCCCGTCCATGTACCCCTCTTCCGCCGACTTTACCTTCTACGGTGGCCTGTACCGCGGTGTCAACCTGATCAGCGTGCCCGACGCACACTTTGATCTGGACTACTACGGCGGCCCCGGTATGATGGTCACCCCTGTTCCCACCGAGGACGGCGGCGCAAACTTCACCATCAAGAGCTTCGTCACCAACCCCGCTGACGACCTGACCGTCATGTACAGCATCGAGGACTGCTTCGGCCGCGAGGTCGCTTCTGCTGTCCGCGGCTCTGCTGACACTGAGGTCACCATCTACGTTCCCGATGCCCAGCTGTGGAGCATGGACGAGCCCAACCTGTACACCGTTGTCGCTACCCTGCAGCGCAACAACGAGGAAGTGGACGAGATCGCCGCCAACGTCGGCGTCCGTTCCTTCAAGGTCACCCCTGACGAGGGCTTCTCCATCAACGGCGTACCCACCCCGCTGCGCGGTGTTTCCCGCCATCAGGACCGCGTGTTCGAGGGCAACGCTCTGACCGCCGAGGAGCACTATGATGACGCCATGCTCATCAAGGAGTTGGGTGCCAACACCATCCGTCTGGCACACTACCAGCACAGTCAGGACTTTTACGACGCTTGCGATGAGATCGGTTTCGCCGTTTGGGCTGAGATCCCCTTCATCAGCGTCTTCAAGAAGGGCGAGGGCGCTCACAAGCATGTCATGGAGGAGATGAAGGAACTCATCATCCAGAACTACAACCACCCCTCCATCATGTTCTGGGGCATCTCCAACGAGATCCTCATCGGCGGCATCTCTCAGGAGCTGGTGGACACTCATCACGATCTGGAGAAGCTCTGCAAGGAGCTTGACCCGACCCGCCTGACCACCATCGCTCACGTTTCCACCACCCCCGTCAACGGCCCCATGCACCACATCACCGATCTGGAGAGCTATAACCACTACTTCGGCTGGTACGGCGGCAAGATGGAGCAGAACGGCCCGTGGCTGGATCAGTTCCACGCAGAGCACCCCGACATCTGCATCGGCATCTCCGAGTATGGCTCAACTGGCACAGCAACACCCCCCAGTGCAAGGACTACACCGAGGAGTATCAGGCTCTGTACCACGAGCACATGGCGCAGGTCTTCGAGGATCGTCCTTGGGTCTGGGCTTCCCACGTCTGGAACATGTTCGACTTCGGCTGCGCTGCCCGTAACGAGGGCGGCGTCAGCGGCCGCAACAACAAGGGCCTCGTCACCATGGACCGCAAGACCAAGAAGGACAGCTATTTTGTCTATCAGGCTTACTGGACCCAGACCCCGATGGTCCACATTGCTGGCCGCCGCCACGCTCAGCGCGCAGGCGAGACCACCGAGATCAAGGTCTACTCCAATCAGGACACCGTTGTTCTGTACGTCAATGGCAAGGAAGTCGGCCAGCAGACCGCACACCGCGTCTTCAAGTTCAACGCTGCTCTGAACGAAGGTTTCAACACCATCGTGGCCGTTGCCGGCGATGTGAAGGATTCCATCACGCTGGAGAAGGTTGCTGAGGAGCCCGGCTACTACACCCTGCCGGAGTTCAACGAGCGTCAGGAAGGCGTCGCCAACTGGTTCAAGCAGGTCGGCAGCATGGATCTGACCGCGCCCATGGAGTTCCCGGAAGGCTATTACAGCGTGAAGGACACCATGGAAGACCTTGCTAAAAACGAAGAGGCTCTGGCTCTGGCTGCAAAGGCCGTCAAGCTGGCCACCAACTTCGACATCAAGCCCGGCGTCGGCATGTGGGATATGATGAAGAAGATGACCCCCGAAGCCATGAGCAACATGATCTCCGGTATGCCGGAGGGCTTCATCGAGAGCCTGAACGCACAGCTCATCAAGGTCAAGAAGTAATTTCCCCTCAAAAGCAGAACAATGCCCCGGCGGATGCTGCAAATGCAGTGCCCGCCGGGGCATTTTGCGGTTTCATTTTCATTCTCAGGCCGCTGTAACACTCAGCTTCAGACCGAGCTGCTGGAAGATCTTCAGCAGCGTATCGAGGTTTGGCACGGTCTTGAACGACTCGATCCGCGCCACCGACGACTGTGGAATGCCGCACAGCGCAGCCAGTTCCCGCTGGCTCAGGCCCAACGCATTGCGCTGTTCCACCATTGCTTTCACGATCTGCGAAAGTGCCTCCACTTCTTCCATATCCTTGGAGATTTCTGGGTCCACCGTCCGCACATGCTCTTTGTAGTCGTTCCATGTCCTCATCGTCTATCACTCCTTATTTCTTGTAAGCCAATCATCCCGTTCCGCTTTCGCGCGCTCGATCTCTCTTCGAGGTGTCTTCTGCGATTTCTTCCGGAACTGATGCAGCAATACAAATTTATTCTTCCTCCAACAGAAGTAAAACACCCGGTTATTGCCCGGTCGCAGTTCCCAGATATCTTCTACCAGATACTTCGTAATATTTTCCGGCAGCCGCGTCCCGCTGTCTTGCAGCAGCTGGATATAAAGTGCGATTTGCTTATGCTGTATCCGGGCATCTTTATTCGTTGCACTTTTTACGCGCAATTCTTCCAGAAAGTCCCACAATTCCGAGACGCCGTTTGCGTCTTCATAAAATTCAACTTCATACATTTCACATTTTCCTCAACCAAGCTGCTTTCCTCAGGTTTATGATAGCACATGTGCTATCATGTGTCAATCTTCTTTTGTAACTCCCCCAGTCACCTTCGGTGACAGCTCCCTCGGAGAGGGGGGCCAGCCCCCCCCCTTGAGGGAGTAACAGCAAGAGCCCCACGGCGGATGTCGTGGGGCTCTTGTGCATACTTAAACCAAATTCTCAGCGCTTTTTCTTCTTTTTCTTTTTCGGGCCGGAGGAAGCTGCACTGCTGGTCGTATGGGGCGCATTGCGGGCCCGGCGGGACTCATACAGATACTTTGAGAGATTGGGCACCACGATGGCGATGATCGCCAGAACGACGAACACCAGAAAGCTGGGCTGGTCGTGGTTCGTATTGAACAGCGTTTGCAGAAAGTTGCTCATAACATATACCTTTCCGGTTTTGCGAAACCGCTCAATAGGGGGTAGCTCACAGCAGGATGAGGCCGTTCTCGTCCGGCTTCATGGGGACAGCGATGATCGCATCCACGAGGGTCATTGCGATGGAAAAACCGCTCCAGCAGGTCGCCAGATAGAGCACCCCCAGAATGGGCCGCTTCGCGTAGAACTGGTGTGCGCCAAAAATTCCCAGAATGCAGAGGCGGAGGTAGGTCTTGCGGTTGACGGCGTGCTTTTCGCGGCCATCATACCATGTGGCCAGATGATCGATGCAGTTCCAGATGAAGCCGTGGTCGGGGTCTTTCTGCCATTGGGTCTTTGCCATTGTTTTGTACCTCTATCTCTTGTTTCATAAAATCAGGAAAGCCGCCCACCGCGCAGTCAGCCCGGTGAGCGGTCCTCCTTATTGGTTTCTGATGAGAATGTTTTCCGCAGTATTAAGCGTTAGAATGCAGCTTGGGATCAGGCGTTCTGCGCAGCAGCCATCTTGATCTTCACGACCTCGTCCTGAATCTCGGCCATCTTTTCCTTGGTCAGGGGGTAGAAGTGCATTGCGATCAGGTTGCAGACCAGACCGATCATGATGACGCCGTAAGCGCACAGTGCAGTGCCGATGCGGAGCTTCATGGTGACGGGGTCGCCCATAACAGGGTTGTGGTCAGCGAAGCCGCAAGCGGTGAACATGACACCTGCGATCATGGGAGCGAAGGAAGAGACCAGCTTGTCCACGAAGCTGAACAGGGTGCCCATCAGGCCGGGGACGTACTTACCGGAACGATAAACTTCGTAGTCAGCGCAGTCAGCGGTCATGGGGATAACGATGTTGCCGGCGAGGTTCTGGAAGCCGCCGGTGAGAACGGTCAGGACAATGTAGAGGATCAGGAAGTAGCCCCAGTTCAGAGCACCGGTCTCCGGGTTGGAGGTCATGGTGGTGGGGTCACCCAGCAGCCACAGAGCGATCAGAGCGCCATTGCCGATCAAAGCGCCGACAGAGCCGATGATCATGCCCTTGCGCTGGCCAAACTTGGTAGCCAGAGTGGAGATGCACAGGAAGGTCAGGATGCAGACGGGGACGGTGGTCAGAGCGGTGACGTTGCCCTGCAGCAGGGTAGAACCGGCGATGCAGGCGAACAGAGCGACCTGAACGGCGCTGGTTTTTGCGGTATTGCCCAGCTTATCCGTAGAGGCAGACAGGACCAGCATCTGAATGGCGCGGTTGTTCTTCAGGGTATCCCAGTAATCCTTCAGGCCGACCTTGACGGGCTTGCCGGTGCCGAAGAACTCAGGACGATCCTTCGGGGCGATGGCGATGACAGCCAGCAGGGTGAGCAGGATGGAGATGACGCAGAGGATTCTGTTGCAGAGCTTGCAGAACTGGTAAAAACAGCAGGAGCAACGGTGGTCGGAACTATGATCCAGAAGCGGGAACTCATTCATCCGGGAACTTATATCGGTTCTGGAAAGGTGGCGGAATTAAAGTTACTTGTGGAGGAACTTGGTGCAACCGGAATTGTGTGTGACGATGAACTTTCCCCGGCGCAGCTTCGCAATCTGGAAGATATGCTGGATACAAAAGTGATGGACCGCACACTGATCATTCTGGATATTTTTGCGGCAAGAGCAACTACCAGCGAGGGAAAGATCCAGGTGGAACTGGCGCAGTTAAAGTACCGTCTGAGCAGGCTGACCGGACTTGGACGTTCCATGTCAAGACTTGGAGGCGGAATCGGTACAAGAGGTCCGGGTGAGAAAAAGCTGGAAATTGACAGACGTCTTATCAAAGACCGGATCGCACAGCTGAACCGGGAATTGAAAGAAGTACGGCAGCACCGTGATATCACCCGTGCACAGCGGGAAAAAAATCAGATGCCGGTGGCTGCGATCGTGGGATACACAAATGCAGGAAAATCAACACTTATCAATACACTGACCAATGCCGGAGTCCTGGAGGAGGACAAGCTGTTTGCAACGCTTGATCCTACCACAAGAGTGCTGGAACTGTCGGGACGGCAGCAGATATTGGTGACAGATACCGTCGGATTTATCCGGAAACTGCCGCATCATCTGATCGAGGCATTTAAAAGCACGCTGGAGGAGGCAAAATACGCAGACTATATTTTACATGTGGTAGATGCTTCCAATCCGCAGCACGAGAAGCAGATGCTGATCGTATATGAGACACTGGCAAATCTGGATGTGAAAGACAAGACGGTGATCACGCTGTTCAACAAGCAGGATGCAAGGATGGACAGCGAGCCGCTGCATGATTTTAAAGCAGATCATACGCTGCCGATCTCAGCGAAAAATGGAACCGGGTTAGAGGAATTAAAGAATCTTTTATCCGAGCTCCTGCGTGAAAATAAAGTCCTCGTGGAGCGGACAGTGCCGTATGCAAATGCAGGCGTGATCCAGCTTGTCCGCAAATCCGGTGAACTGTTGGAAGAAGAATACCGTGAGGATGGAATCTATATCCGTGCTTACGTGCCAATGGAAATTTATGCAAAATTATAAAAATGACAAATGTAGTTTATCTGGGAAGAAAGGAACAATAAAAATGATATTATTGATTAAAAACGGACATGTCATCAATCCGGCGACAGAGACAGACGAAGTGGCAGACATTCTCGCCGAGGATGGAAAAGTCGTAAAAATGGAAAAAAACATCAAGGATAAGGCAGACCGTGTGATCGATGCAAAAGGCTGCTATGTTATGCCGGGATTTATTGATATGCATGTGCATTTGAGAGATCCGGGACAGGAGCAGAAAGAGACGATCGAGACAGGCTGCAATGCGGCGGCACACGGCGGATACACAACCATCCTTGCAATGCCGAACACAAAGCCGGTGGTAGATAATCCGGATGTTGTGAAATACGTGCAAAATAAAGCAAAAACAGTTGGTGTCGTGAATGTTTTACAGGTGGGAGCCATCACAAAAGGACAACAGGGAAAAGAATTAGCAGATATCCGGGGCATGTACGAAGCGGGAATTCCGGCGATCAGTGAAGATGGCAGATCCGTTATGAATTCCGAACTTTACCGGGAGGCGATGGAGATCGCAGCAGAACTTGATATCCCGGTACTTGCCCACTGTGAGGACATTAACCTTGTAAATGGCGGCGTTATGAATGAGGATGCGCATTCCAAAGAGCTTGGTTTAAGAGGAATCACCAATTCGGTAGAAGATATCATTGTGGCAAGAGATATCATGTTAAGTGGGGACACCGGAGCAAAATTACATTTGTGTCACTGTTCAACAAGAGATTCTGTAAAAATGGTACGGTATGCAAAAATGGAGCAAATGAAAGTAACAGCAGAGGTATGCCCGCATCATTTCACACTGACCTCGGATGATATCCATAAAATCGAGCCGTCCATCGATCAGGAGAAAAAACTTGCGATCGATGCAGATGCGGATACAAACTTTAAAATGAATCCGCCGCTTCGTTCCAGAGAAGACGTGCAGGCATTAAAAGAAGGACTGCGTGACAATATTATGGATGTGATTTCCACAGACCATGCACCGCATACATTTGAGGAGAAAAACACCTCCATGAAAAAAGCGCCGTTTGGAATCGTTGGACTTGAGACAGCTGCATGCCTCACTTACTCAGAACTTGTGTTGCAGGGCTATCTCACACCGATGCAGATGGCAGAGAAGATGAGCTATAACCCGGCAAAGATTGTTGGAATTGACAAGGGCGATATCCAGCCGGGCAAAATTGCTGACATCGTGATTTTTGATCCGGAAAAAACATATAAGATTGACAAAACGAAATTTGCAAGTAAAGGACGCAACACACCATTTGACGGAAGAGAAGTAACCGGAAAAGTGATGGCAACCATCGTGGATGGACGTGTTGTTTACGAGGCAGAAGCATAGGAACACACCATATTAAGAGCTACAGAGGCAAACATTTGAAATAAGAATGTAAAGTAGTTGAGAGAGTGAAAAAGCGAGGAAGTACAAAGATGGCAGAAAAATTTGAAGAGACAGCGATCATCATCCGTCAGGAAGAAATCGCAGATGATATTTACAGTATGTGGCTGCACACTGACCAGATTGCAGCACATGCGAAAGCAGGACAGTTTGTTTCTGTTTATTGTAATGATGGAAGCAGACTGCTTCCAAGACCGATCAGTATTTGTGAGATTGATAAAAAGGATGGCGCAATCCGTCTGGTGTATCGTGTAGCAGGGAAAGGAACAGCAGAATTTTCCGGCATGCATACAGGCGCACAGCTTCGCATTGTAGGTCCTCTTGGAAATGGATTCCCGAAGAAAGAGAAAAAAGCCTTTTTGATCGGAGGCGGAATAGGAATACCTCCAATGTTACAGCTTGCAAAAGAGTTAAACTGTGAGAAACAGATTGTGTTAGGATTCCGCGATGAGCTGTTTTTGATGGATGAGTTTAAAAAGCAGGGCAAAGTTTACGTGGCAACCGAGGATGGAAGCGCAGGAACTGAGGGAAATGTTTTGGATGCGATCCGTGAAAATGGACTGGACGCAGAGAT
>OHMK01000846.1_pt1 | contig 11171 bp, 8 predicted proteins | sample 1569291 | NCBI WGS metagenome assembly OHMK01 (sample SAMEA3879517, study PRJEB24766) | human gut metagenome | biome: human-associated habitat; feature: feces | place: USA | collected 1985/1987 | reverse complement strand
CAGCTTCTGGTTTAACTTAAGAAATACCAGATACAAAAGTATACTGATAACCATTGTGTATACAAATTCAGGTATGATAATTGACTTCAGATAGTACAAAAAGCTAAATCTGCCACGCAGTAAAAACATGAAAAAGTATACTACCAGATTGTAAAACAAATCGCTGCCTCCTATCAGAAGCATAGGAAGCTTTATATCGTCAGGATAGAATCTTTTCTGGAATAATCCATTGATAAAACCGATATACATATATATTAAAGCATACAGTCCTATATAATTTCCGCAAAATATGTCAATAAGCAGGCCGCAAAAGAAGCCTACCCACAGTCCTTCCTTTTTGCCACGCATAAAGCCAAAGGATGATACGGCTATAATCAACAGGTTTGGTGAGATATTGGCAAAGGAAAGAGTTTTAAACAGCGTGGTCTGCAATACAAAGCATAAAGTTATTATTATAAATAAAACAATTCTACGTCTCATGCTGCTCCTTACTTATTTTCAGTTGAATTTTCAGTCTGGCTGTCGCCGGCTGTTTCTGTACTTTCGGGGTCGTCAGCTGCCTTAGTGTCACCGGTCTGCTTAAGCTGTGTTATGACCATGACATTTTCGATATGCTCAAAATCTACAACCGGTGTGATAGTGCCGGATTTTGTCAGATTGTTGGAATTATTTTCGATTTTTGTCACATAGCCAATCAGTATGCCCTGCTGGTAACGGTCTGACACGTATGAGGTAACAACAGGATCGCCCTCTTTCACCTTGTTGTCGTCATCCTTTAACTCAGTAAAGGTAATTACCTTGTCATCGTTCATGGTTTTTATATTGCCACTGACGGTGAGGTTGTCCTCCGTGGTGGAAACCATGCCACTGACCTTGCTGGCATCATCTATGATACAGCGTACCTTGGCAAAGTTATCACCAGCATCGGTAACAATACCTACAAGTCCGCTTCCCGCAAGCACATTCATGCCTACGTCCACTCCATCCTTTTTTCCTTTGTCGATAGTAAAGGTAGAAAACCAGTTTCCGCTGTCCTTTGCTATGACGCTGGCAGCAACCTTGGGATATGATGGATATTTGGCATCCAAATCAAGAAGCTGTCTGTAATTGTCAAGCTCATACTGTTCAAGTTTGTTGGTTGTGAGCTGTGTTGTAAGCTCTTCTACCTCGGCCTTGAGCTTTTTATTCTCAGCCTTGACATTTTTTAATGTGCGTATTTCTGTTACCTTATCTGAAATGTGGATTCCAAAGCTGTTTATACCCTTCTGCATTGGGATGAATACATATCCGGCAACAGTCTTTAAAGGACCACCGGAGATATTTAAGGTAAGGCTTAACAGCATGGTCACAAAGCAGACTGCTGTCATAATCAACAGTGTGTATCTTGCAGGCAGCTTTTTATTGTGCTTTCGATTGCGAAAATTCTTACTCATGTTAACCTCGGTTATTATTTTTTGATGCTGAACGGAAGTCTCTTATATTTTGAATCAGAAACTATTTGTACGAGCCCGCGTACTGCACTCTCCTCAGGACATTCTGAGCAGATGACCTTTATACCTGTAATCTGTTCAAAGAGCTGGTCAAGTCCTGTAAGCTGAGAGCCGCCTCCTGTGATATAAATGCCTGAATGGATGATATCCTTTGCAAGCTCAGGCGGAGTCTTCTCAAGAATCATTTTTATTGATGTGCATATAGACTCAAGGTTTGACTTCATAGCCTCGTAAACGACCTTTGAACCAATTTCCATCTCAATAGGCAGGCCGCTTACCACATCACGGCCCACTACGACCATACTGTCCTCTCTTCCCGGAAGTGCAGAACCTATGGTCTCCTTCAACAGCTTTGCAGTCTTTTGTCCGATTACAAGATTGAACTCCTTTCGCACAAAGGAGATGATTGACTCGTCAAGTCTGTTGCCACCGAAATGAAGCAGGTCACTAAGCACCAGGCCACCGAGTGAAATAACGGATGTCTCTGTTGTGTCAGCGCCCATATCTACTATCATGACACCGGTTGGCTCGTTTACATCTATTCCAAGGCCTACAGCATCAGCGATAGGCTTCTCACAGAGCATGACCTTTTTAGGCTTTGATTTGCTCTTATAGAAGAGCTCGTAGAATGCTCTTTTCTCTACATCTGTGATATCTGTCGGCACAGCGATGATGAACTCGGCATTTTTGATACGTGCCTTTGTCTTGTGCTCCAAAAAGTCAAAAATCATAGTCTGAAGCAGATTATAGTCAGCAATAACTCCCTCTACAACAGGAAATATGACGTTGATTGTCTCAGGCGCCTTTTCATACATGGCATATGCGCTGTCTCCATATGCATATATCTGATTTTTGTCTATTACGGCTATTGTGTTTTTCTCAAGCATTGTCTTGCCTGTAGCCTTTGAGTATACCTTGAAATTGTTTGTTCCCAGATCAATTCCGTAAACGTTGTTGCTCATAATAATTCTACCTCGTCTTCTGTTTATATAAGTTTATTTTCATAGAAGCTATAATATTCGTTATCTCCGATTATGATATGGTCACAAAGCTCTATGGAAAAAATCCCTGAGCCCTCAATTAATCTGTCTGTGACAGCAATATCATTTCTGCTGGGAGTACAATCTCCGCTTGGATGATTGTGCAATAAAACAAGTTTTGATGCATTTTTGTCCAGGGCGGTCCTGATGATGGAGCCTACGTCCACTACAGATGAGCTTAGTGAACCCTTGGATATGAACTTGTCTCCTAAGAATCTGCTTTTTACATCAAAATAGGCACAAATGACGACTTCATTTGTAAGATGCCTCATCTGCTCCATATAGTAGTCAGCTATTGTCTGAGGATTATTCATTCTGATGCTTTGAACCTTTTTTGTCTTTGCTATGCGAAGCGACAGCTCTGCTATCGCCTTAAGCTGTATAGCTTTTATCTGCCCTATCCCGGGAATATTAAGAAGCTCCTCATAGGACATCTCATAGAGATTGAGCAGATTGCCATGCCTGCCGGAAAGTATGTCCTGTGCAATATCAATCACAGTCTTGTCTCTTGTGCCGGTCTTTATAATGATGGCAAGTAAATCAGCGTCTGACAGGCCTGATGCTCCAAGCGATAAAAATTTCTCATATGGTCGCTCTGAAGCCGGCAGATTTTTAATTGTTTTGTTATTATGCATTAATCCCTTTCGCTTCTCCCAGGCGATTGACAACGGATTTAAGCAAAGTTTTCAGTTAATTGTAGCACACCTAATCCAGCTTAACAAGATTTCTCTCATAAAGTTTTTGTAAAGACATCAAAATTCCAAGCTTTGCATGATACCAGGTCAGGCCACCCTGAAAATAAACGGCGTATGGCGGCTTCACAGGGCCATCGGCAGAAAGTTCAATGGATGAGCCCTGCACAAATGCGCCTGCTGCCATGATGACATCACTGTCATAGCCCGGCATAGCCCATGGCTCAGGGGTCACATAGCTGTCTACAGGTGCTGCTGCCTGAATGCCCTCGCAGAAGGCTATCATGGCATCGCGGTTATTGAATTCTACAGCCTGTATGATATCGTGGCGGCTTTCAGTACCGTCAGGGACTACCTTAAAACCAAGCTTTTCATAGATTTTTGCGGCAAAGATTGCTCCCTTTAATGCTCCGCTTACGACAGTCGGTGCAAGGAAAAAGCCCTGATAAAATGACTGGATGACTCCAAGTGAAGCTCCAACCTCCTTGCCAAGTCCCGGAGATGTGAGACGGTATGCGGCATTTTCAACACATTCCTTTTTGCCGACAATATAGCCTCCGATTGGTGCAAGTCCGCCTCCCGGATTTTTGATCAGTGAGCCAACCATCATGTCCGCTCCAACCTGGATAGGCTCTGTATCCTCGACAAACTCACCGTAGCAGTTATCCACCATACAGATCACATCAGGCTTTATGCTCTTTACAAAGGCAATGAGTTCGCCTATTCTTTTGACCGAAAGTGTAGGTCTTGTAGCATAGCCCTTAGAGCGCTGGATTGTGACAAGCTTCGTTTTTTCATTGATGGCTTTCTTTATTCCGTCATAGTCAAACTCACCGTCAGGCAGTAAGTCAACCTGCGCATATGTGATGCCGTACTCAGCAAGCGAGCCCTTTGAAGGGCGTAAGGCTTTCCGACAGGGCTTAAAAGCTCATCGCCCGGGCGCAGGTTTGACATGAGTGCAAGTGCAAGTGCATGTGTGCCACAGGTAATCTGAGGCCTTACAAGTGCATCTTCTGCGCCAAAACAGTCTGCGTACACTTTCTCAAGTGTATCCCTTCCGAGGTCATTGTAGCCGTAGCCGCTTGATGCCTGGAAGCACTCTGCGCTCACCTTGTTTTTCTGCATGGCGGCTATGACCTTAAGCTGATTGTACTCAGCATTTGTGTCTATTTTGTCAAAACGCTCCTTAAGCTCCTTTTCTACAGAGGTTCCGAAATCCAAAACCTCCTTTGATATTCCAAGTGTCTCATACTGCCTGTAAATGGCTTCATTGGTATCTAACAAATTATAATCCTCTTTTCTGCTAAAATCTCTTGTATTTTATTTAATATTTTATTATTATCATATGAATATTCATTTTTTTCTATCCATATGGTATCTTTTTCTCTCCTAAACCAGGTTAGCTGTCTCTTTGCAAAACGCCTTGACTCAAGCTTTACCTTGTCCACAGCCTCATCAAGTGAATATTCTCCATCGAGATATGCAAGGATTTCCTTATATCCTATGCCCTTCATGGATACCATATCGCTTGTACAGCCCATTGCCTTTAGTTTTTTCACCTCATCGACAAGTCCGTTTGAAACCATGATATCAACTCTCTTATCTATCCTCTCATAGAGTCTTTGTCTTACATCATCCAGTATAAAATAGGCAAAGTTGTATGGAGACTGTTTGGCTCTTTCAGTCTCATTGTGCTTTGAAATCGGCTCATGGCAGGTGTGATAGTATTCAATTGCTCTGATGACGCGTTTTACGTTATTCTCATGGATGCTCTCGTAGGATGCAGGATCGATATCCTTAAGCTTTTCATGCAGTGCATGGTTTCCGTGCTCGTTAGCAAAGTCGTAAAGGCTTTTTCTGTATGCCTCATCCACATCCTGCTTTGTGAAATCAATGTCATACAAAAGTGCCTGTATATAAAAGCCGGTGCCGCCGACAACTATCGGTATCTTTCCTGCTTCGTATATCTCATTAAGTGCTTTTTTTGCCATATCCTTGAAGATAAATACATTGAACTCGTCAGAGGGCTCAAGCTCATCTATCAGATAGTGCTTTATGCCGTCCATCTCATCGACTGGAACCTTCGCAGAGCCTATATCCATATATTTGTATACCTGCATGGAATCCGCGGATATTATAGCACCATTTATTTTTTTTGCAAGCTCAATCGATAGAGCTGTCTTTCCTACTGCTGTCGGTCCTGTCAGGACAATCATCGGTTTTTGTGTCATATTGCACCTCAGTCCAAATGTGTATGTTGTCATACGATACGTTTGAATTTCTTTTCTATCTCATATTTGCTCATAGAGATGATGGTTGGTCTGCCGTGTGGGCAGTTGTAAGGATTGTCGAGTGACAAAAGCTCATCTATCAGCTTATTTATCTCAGGAAGAGTAAGCTTGTCATTGCCCTTGACTGCTGCCTTGCACGACATGGATGCGACCTTTTCCGTGACGATATCAGGAGTCTGCCTGCCTGTCGCATTGGAAAAATCATCGAGCATCTCTATAAACAGATCCTTCATATCTATGTTAAACAAATTATCGGGAATTGCACTGATCATGTATTCCTTGCCACCAAAATGCTCCACCTCATAGCCAAACTGCTCTATCTGCGGCCTGTATTTCTCAAGCATCTCGCTTTCCCTTGCATCAAGAGTCATGACAATCGGAGGGCTTATGCGCTGTGATGTGAAATCCTTATTGGCAAGTCTTGCCATCGTTTTTTCATACAGTACCTTCTCATGGGCTGCATGCTGGTCTATGATATAAAGCTTGTCTTCAAACTCTATGAGCCAGTATGTCTTAAAGAGCTGGCCTATGATGGAAAACTGCTTCTTGGCGCTTTCTGTAAGAAAAACCTTGTCGTAATCGCCGAGTGTCTGCTGGGTGCCGGTGACAACCTGTGCAGGTTCATACGCGGTGGAAGTCTTTGGCGTTTTTACAGCAGGTTCTATTGCTGAGTAATCTTTTACTGCTGACGTCACGCTCTGTCCGTACACACTCCTTGATTCCGCTGCCCTCACCTCATTGATACGCCTCTTCTCAAACGGCTCCGGTATTGGCTCCTTATACTCATGCACTATCTTTTTAGGCGCCGGCGTACTGTCTACAGGCACCTCGGGAATCATCTCCTTGTGGGATAGAATTGCATATATTGTGTCACACAATTCGACATATATCTCGTTGTTGTTGTCGAACCTAAGCTCCATCTTGGTCGGATGCACGTTGACATCCAGCTCACTGAAAAATGTAAAGTAAAGCACTGTAAACGGATACTGATGCTGCATTAGAAAGCTCTTGTATGCCTCCTCGATAGCGCGTGACAATATATTGCTCTTTACATATCTGCCGTTTATGAAATAATTCTCATAATTTCTGTTGCCCCTCGTGATGACAGGCTTTCCTATAAATCCCTCCACCTTAAAGTATTCACATTCATGCTTCACCTCAAGCAGTGATGACGATATCTCGCGACCGAATATATGGTATATGATATCCTTTCTGTTGCCGTTTCCTGAGGTGTGAAGCTTTGTCTGGTTATTGTTTATGAACTTAAACGATATATCGGGATGCGAAAGCGCAAGCTTTTCAACCATATCGCTTATGTAGCTGCCCTCTGTCTGTGCTGTCTTTAAAAACTTACGTCTTGCAGGAACATTATAAAACAAATCCTTTACTATGAAGGTAGTACCGTCCGGAGCACCGATTTCCTCGTTGGAAAGCTCCTTCGAGCCTTCAATCACATATCTGGTGCCGGTGAGCTCATCGTAGGTTTTTGTGATAAGCTCAACGCGGGCAACGGCCGAGATACTTGACAGCGCCTCGCCTCTGAAGCCGAGAGACTTTACAGTAAGTAAATCCTCTGCCGAGCGGATTTTGCTCGTGCTGTGACGGTAAAATGCAACTGCAACCTGGTCTCTTTCAATTCCGCAGCCATTGTCGGTGATACGGATAAATGAGATTCCACCTTCCTTTATCTCGACAGTGATGGCTGTGGAGCCTGCATCTATGGCATTTTCCACCAGCTCTTTAACCACGGAGCACGGACGCTCAACAACCTCTCCTGCAGCTATTTTATCTATTGTTTCCTGATTTAATATGGCAATATTTGGCATTTTAATCCTTTCTACCAGCGGTTTTTAACCTTGTTCTGGAGCTGATACAGCTTGTTTAACGCATCAAGTGGTGTCATGTTGCCTATGTCTATGCTTCGAAGCTCGTCAATTATATCATCATCCTTCACTGTGTCGAAAAGCGAAATCTGTGTCATATCAACCTCGTCAAGATGCTCCTTTTTATGCTTGTGGCCATTGTCAACAGATATGTTTTTTACAGTATCTGTGATATCATTTGCAAGAAGCTGTTCTGCGATTTCCTTGGCACGCTCTATGACTGAATCAGGCAGACCTGCAAGCTTTGCAACCTGTATACCATAGCTTCTGTCAGCTCCGCCCTTTACGATTTTTCTTAAGAAAACTATATCATCGCCCTTTTCCTTTACAGCGATGCAATAGTTATTTACACTGTCAAGCTTGCCCTCAAGCTCGGTGAGCTCGTGATAATGGGTTGCAAAAAGCGTCTTTGCTCCGAGGAGCTTTGGATTACTTATGTGCTCTACAACTGCCCAGGCGATGCTTAGTCCGTCAAATGTACTCGTGCCTCGTCCAATCTCATCGAGAATGAGCAGGGATTTTGCGGTTGCATTTCTTAATATATTTGCCACCTCGTTCATCTCAACCATAAATGTACTCTGGCCGCTTGCAAGGTCGTCAGATGCACCGACTCGCGTGAAGATACGGTCTACAATACCGATATTTGCAGTTTGTGCAGGTACAAAGCTTCCAATCTGTGCCATGAGAACGATAAGTGCTGTCTGTCTCATGTAGGTGGATTTACCGGCCATGTTTGGTCCAGTGATGATTGAGATTCTGTTTTTGTGCTGATCCAGATATGTATCGTTTTCTATAAACATGTCATTTGTAATCATTTTTTCAACTACAGGATGACGTCCGTTTTTTATGTCTATTATTCCGCTTTCATTTATCTTTGGCTTGCAGTAATTATTCTGGCTGGCAACAAGCGCAAGCGAAGCAAAAACATCAATCTGTGCTATAGCTCTGGCTGTTTTCTGAATCCTTGAAACATTGTCGGAAATCTGTTTTCTTACATCACGAAACAGCTCATACTCAAGTGATGTGAGCCTGTCTTCAGCTCCAAGAATGGTATCCTCAAGCTCTTTAAGCTCCGGTGTTATGTAGCGCTCTGCATTGGTGAGTGTCTGTTTTCTCACATAATAATCAGGAACTAAATCCTTGAAGGAGTTTGTGACCTCAAGGTAATATCCAAATACCTTGTTATACTTGATTCTTAAGTTTTTGATGCCGGTTTTTTCACGCTCACCGGCTTCAAGCTCAGCAAGCCATGTCTTTCCCTTGGTTTTTGCGTCTCGAAGACGGTCAACCTCCTCGTTGTAGCCAGCTTTTATGATATCTCCGTCACGCTGTGAGATAGGCGGCTCATCCTCAATGGATGAAAGTAAAAGCTCATATATATCCTTAAGCTCGTCGAACTCTTCATTAATCTCATCGGTAAGCTCACACGGTATGTCTGAAAGCTGCTGCTTTATTGGTGGAAGCATTTTTAAAGAATCCCTGAAGGCTATAAGGTCGCGCGGATTGGCTGACTGGTATGTGATTCTTGTGATGAGACGCTCAAGGTCATAAATAGGATTAAGGTATTCCCTGATTTCATCTCTTGTTATTTCGTTTGCATTAAGTGCTTCGATAAGCTTCTGGCGCTTTATTATCTCTGACTTTTCGATAAGAGGCTGCTCGACATAGGTGCGAAGCAGTCTTGCTCCCATAGCCGTGCGTGTCTTGTCGAGTACCCAAAGCAGTGAGCCTCTCTTTTGCTTTTCACGAAGTGTATCTACAAGCTCCAAATTACGTCTTGATGAGCTGTCTATTATCATATATTTGCCTATTGAGTACGGATGAAGCTCAAGTATATTGTCGAGCGAGTTCATCTGCGTCTCATAAAGGTACTTTAACAGGGCGCCGGCAGCTATGACTCCACTCTCATAATCCTCAAGCCCCAGAGCATTTATTGTCTGTACATGGAAATGTGAAAGCAATGTCTCATTTGCAAGACCATCAGAAAAATACCATGAGTCGAGTGCTGAAACAGTAATTGACAGTCTGTTTTTCATATCGTCAACATCTATTCCGCTCATGTAGAAGGCTTCATTACATATAATTTCCGATGGATTAAATCTGCTCACCTCATCTAACAGCTTTCTTTCCGCATCCACCTCTGTCGTAAAAAAATCACCTGTTGTGACATCACAGGTCGCTATGCCGTATTTGTCCTCAGTGTATACAATCGACATTATGTAATTGTTTTTTGCCTCATCTAAAGAAGCCATATCAGTGTTTGTGCCAGGTGTCACAACACGGATTACCTCTCGCTTTACGATTCCCTTTGCCTGCTTTGGATCCTCCATCTGCTCACAGATAGCTACCTTGTGACCGTTTGATACGAGTCTGTTGATATATGAGTCTGCCGCGTGAAACGGTACTCCACACATAGGAGCTCTTTATTCAAGTCCGCAGTTTTTGCCGGTGAGCGTAAGCTCAAGCTCCTTTGAAACCATTATCGCATCGTCAAAAAACATCTCATAGAAGTCTCCTAAGCGATAAAATAAAATACAATCCTTATATTGTTCTTTTGTCTGCAGATAATGCTGCATCATTGGTGATACTTCTGCCACGAATATTTCCTCTCTTTATGTATATAAATATTATTCATGTGTATAAATATTATTTAAAATCCGGCCTATATTTTTTAATAATTGCTTCTGCGACCTTTATGCCGTCGATTGCCGCAGATGTAATGCCTCCTGCATAGCCTGCGCCTTCACCGCAGGGGTAAAGCAAATCATGCGTCAGCGATACATAGCTCTGTCTGTCACGCTCGATGCGGACCGGCGCCGAGGTGCGTGTTTCCACACCCGTCAGCAGCGCGCCGCCGTCAGCGTAACCCGCCAGCTTGCGTCCAAAGCTCGTAATGCCCTCGCGCAGAGTATCCGTAACGTAAGCAGGCAGCACCTTATCTAAGCTGCAGGCCGTCAATCCCGGACGATAGCTTGGCTGCACCAGACATTCCAGGGACGGAGTGCTGCGCTTCAAAAAGCTGTCCAGATTTTGCGCAGGCGCATAATAGCTGCTGCCTGCCGCCGCATAAGCAAGCTGCTCATAGCGGCGCTGGAATTCTACACCCGCCAGCGCACCCTCACCGAAATCCCGGCTGTCCACATTCACCACCAGCGCGCTGTTGGCAATGCCGCTGTCACGCTTAAACATGCTCATGCCGTTGACAACCACGCCGCCGGCCTCCGAAGCGGCGGCAACTACCTGACCGCCCGGGCACATGCAGAACGAATAGACGCCTCGCCCTTTCACCTGCGTGACAAAGCTATATTCGGCAGCCGGAAGATATTTCCCCCGACCTTCGGGATTGTGGTATTGAATGGAATCTATCAACTGTTGCGGGTGTTCCAATCTCACACCTACGGCAATACCTTTGGATTCCAACTCCACCCCGTTCTCGTGCAACATATAATAAACATCGCGAGCCGAATGCCCCGTTGCCAAAATAACAGGGCCGGTAAATTCACGACCATCGGCTGTAACGATTCCACACACCTCATCGCCATCGATAATCAAACGCTCCATTCGGGTCTCGAAATGTACCGCACCACCCGATTCGATAATACGATTCCGCATGCGCTCGATTACCCTCGGCAACTTGTCGGTCCCGATGTGAGGGTGAGCATCAGAAAGAATTGAAACCGATGCCCCGTGCTGACAAAAAATTTGAAGAATACGCTCGACACTTCCCCGCTTCTTACTGCGAGTATAGAGTTTACCGTCGGAAAACGCTCCGGCT
>OHMK01000840.1_pt1 | contig 11213 bp, 7 predicted proteins | sample 1569291 | NCBI WGS metagenome assembly OHMK01 (sample SAMEA3879517, study PRJEB24766) | human gut metagenome | biome: human-associated habitat; feature: feces | place: USA | collected 1985/1987 | reverse complement strand
CTGCTGGCCCTGGCCGCCTGCGGCGGCGGTTCCTCCGCCCCCGCCGCCCCCGCTACACCCAAGGACGCGAAAGTGCTGGAAGCACTCAACCTCTACCGTGGAGAGCTGTCCCCGCTTACGCTGGATAGCGGCCTGAATAAAGCAGCAGAAGAAGTGGCGAAGATGATTCTGTCGAACAAACCACTCGGTGAAAGCAAGGATGCATTTGCTGAAGCTCACAAGGCAATACTTGGCTACAAAAATGCGGAACTGTACCAGCCGATCGGCCTGTCTATGAACGAGGTGAGCGAGGGTACATATAAGGCTGCCCCGAGATACGTATGCCAGGACGATGCAAAGCTGATGGGAGAACAGTTGATGGCCCAAACGGGCGATCCTGCTCTGGAACAGCTGAAATCGCCTTTGGTCAAGCTGGTGGGCATCCATGTGTTCGAGTACGGCAGTGCAACCTACTGGGTCGCAGTCGTTGCCGAGGGAGGGAAGACCGCCTGAGCACAGCGGCCCCGCTGATACGGACACCCCCTTTTGCCCCGGGCACACTCCCCCTGTGTCCGGGGCTTTATAGAAAGGAGCACCCCCATGAAACGATATGACCGACGGACGTTCCTCAAGCTCTCCGGCGCATCGGCGGTGATGCTGGCGCTGGCAGGCTGCGAGGATAGCTGCTCCTCCGGCTCTACAAGTTCCGGCTCTGCCACAGAAACGCCTCCCTCGCCGCCGATCCCTGTGATCCGGGACGGGCAGAAGATCCTGACCATTTTCAACGCAGAGCTGGCCCGGCGAAAGGTGGAGAACATCAAGTTCGAGTACAGCAAGGGTCTGGAACACGCCATTCAGGCAGATGTGCAGATGTTTGTGGATAACGGCAGCCCGGAGTTCCCGTCGGACGAAGGGCTCAGGCTGCGGATGGAGGGCGACTATTCCGCAAAGATGTGGGAAGGTCTGAACGAAGCCGGTTACAGTGCCGGCTCCACAGCCATCTTCCGTATGCTCAATCAGTACCGGGTAGGCGTGGATTTTGACCACGAAGGAAAGCACCTTTACAGCATGGATCGCCTTTACCCCGCCACAGAGGCCCAGTTCCAGCAATTGGTGGATGAACTGATCAAGGACTACGGCGGTGTGCCGGGGCTTCATGAGGACGACCCGGTGGTGAATAAGGTAGGCATCACTGTGGTGGATATCAACGACAAGACCTATTGGGCCGCCTACATCATCGACAAGTGGCAAGGCATAGGAGACGGCTGAACCACACCATAGAAAAGGAGCCCGCCATGAAATACCAACACCTTGTAAGCCTTGCACTGGCTGCCGCGCTGCTGACCGGCTGCGGCGGCGCAACTGCCCCCACTGCCCCTGCAAACTCCGGTACAGCTGCCAAAAGCACCGCAAGCACGGCAGTGCAGACGGCCCAGAAGGAGCGCATCACCGACCAGTTCACGCTGGAAAAGAACGTTTCGGACGTGTGGGGGGAGGAAGGGGTGCAGTACATTTTCGTCCATGTGCCCAAGCTGGAATGCGACAGCCCGGACGCCGTAAGCCTGAACAAGGAGCTTGCCGCCATTTATGCGGCGGATTTCCGGGAATATGAGGCCTACGAGGAGGCCGGGCAGCCGGGCGGCGAGTACCCGCAGATCGGTGTGGGCTGGGACGCCTACTGGTACGGCGATTGCGTCAGTCTGGTGGTGCACAGCCGCTATGACGGCGCCGCCCCGTGGCGTTACAGCGGCTGGTGCTTCGATTTTGCCAGCGGTCAGCAGATCACCGTGGCCGAGCTGCTGCAGCGGATGGGTCTGGACCCGGACACCGTGCAGCAGCAGGTGCAGCGGCAGGCCATGCAGACCTTTGACCGGGAGATGGCGCAGGGCGCGTATTACGAGGGTCTGCGTCTCGGCGGAGAGCTTTCGCAAATGCGAATGGATACGCTGGAATACAATGAGCTGGAAAACCTGTGTCTGCTTTTGCCACAGCAGGATCAACTGGTGCTCCGGGGTAGGTACAGCTGCGAAGAAGGCTGGCAGCAGCTGGATGTGGAGATCCCGCTGACCTCCGCCGCCCCCGCCGACACCCCAGTACTGACCGATACCTACGACGGTGTGCAGGTGCAACTGAAGGGAACGCAGGGCACCATCACCCTGAGCCCTGCACCAAAAACCGCCACTTGGGACGCGGAACTCAACCTCCGGCTGGAACAGGTGCACACCTATCCCATCCTTGGCTCTTATAATGAATATGTGGACGTGTGCATCGGACAGCAGACCGACTCGGTGTTCCATCCGGTGATCTATCTGCTGACCAAAGACGGCGTGGTGGAGTATGTGGACGTGCTGCGCTGCCTTCTGTTCGGAAATGCCATGATCTGTCAGGACCCCATCTACTTTGCCAACAACGGCGTGTCGCTGGAGCGCAGCGGCAGTAGTAAAGTAAACCTGCGCCGGAAGGATGGCTCTGTGCTGGAGTTGGCCGAACTGTCGTCAGAGTGGAGCGCGCAGGAGATTCCCTATTCCGTCACCGGCTCCTACAACTACACCGACGAAAACGGCTGGAGCTGGATGGACCTGACCAGCGACGGCAGCGTCCAGATGGGCATGCAGGACAACAGCCGCATGGATCAGGGCGATGCCGCGTATCTGGGCGTGGTGCCGGAGGGCATGGTGCTGGCCATCTTTACCGACGCAGGGCTCGACTTTGTGGCGGCGTTCAAGATGGACCAGTACAACGAGAACCTGACCCTGACCATGATCGACGGGCAAAACCCCTTTGCCGAGGGCGAGACCCAGCTGCAAATGACCCGCAGCTACGGCTGAGAACACAGGAGAACGACCATGAAACACAAACGCCTTACCGCGCTGGTGCTGGCTGCCGCGCTGGTGCTGGCTGCCGCGCTGGTGCTGGCCGGGTGTGGCGGCACAAAAAGCAGCTCCGGCTCCGCTGCCGCCAGCCAGAGCACCGGCAGCAGCCAGAATGCCCCGGCGATTGCCGTTCAAAAGGAACGTATCATGGAGCAATTTACGCTGGAAAAAACCGTCCGGAACGAGTGGGGCAGCGCACAGAAGCTGACCATCCATGTGCCGCAGCTTGTGTGCGACAGCCCGGATGCTGAATATATCAATCATGAGCTTGCCGCCCTGTATGCGGCAGACTACCGCCAGTATGAGGACAGCCCGGACGCCGAGCTCCAACAGGACGAGTGGTGCCCGCAGACCTACATCGATTGGGACGCCTACTGGTACGGCGACTGCGTAAGCCTTGTGGTGAGCAGCTACTACGGCGGTACAGACCCCATCTATTCTCAGGGCTGGTGCTTCGATTTTGCCGCCGGGCACAAGCTTTCGGTCACCGAGCTGCTCATGCGCATGGGACTGGACCCGGACGAGACGCAGCTTGCAGTGTACCGCGCCGCCATACAAACCTTTGACCGCAACATGGTGCAGCAGGAATATTACGATTCCCTGCGGGAAAGCGGTATGCTTTCCGGGATGCGCGCCGATACCCTGCGGGACAACGGGCTGGAAGACCTGACCGTGCTGCTGAAAAACGAAAATACCGTCACCCTTGTTGCCGGATACCACACTACCGCCGGCAGCGGCTGGCGGCCGCTGGAGGTGGAGCTTCCGCTGACCCCCGCCTCCCCTGCCAAAACGCCGGTGCTTACCGATACCTACGGAAGCGTTTCGGTGCTGCTGGACGGCGACATCCGCACCGTTACCATCAAACACACCCCCGAGATCATCGCATGGGCAGAGGATTATGATATTCGTCTGGACGGCGATGTCACCCTGCCCATCCGCAACGCCTATAATAATTATGTAGATGTGTGCATCGGTGAGCTGGGCGCGACCTTCCATCCCGTAGTCTACCTGCTTACCGAGGACGGTTTTGTGGAGTACGTGGATGTGCTGCGCTGCTTGCTGTATGGGCAGATCCTATTCTGTGCCGACCCCATCTATATTGCCAACAACGGCACTGCGCTGGCGCTGCGGGACGCCGAGGTCAGCCTACTGTGTGCAGACGGTACGGAAACAGAGCTTGCCCCCCTGACCGCTGAGTGGAACAGCCCGCAGCAGGTAGATTCCACCGGCAGCTTCACCCTTGGGGAAGGGGAAAACTTGTGCTGGCTGGACCTGAATTCAGGCGGCGGCTGCCAGCTGGCCACCCACAACAACCGCTATTTCTATCAGGGTGCTGTCACCTATCTGGGCGCTACCCCGGACGGCACCGCGCTGGGCTTCTCTCTTATCCGCGACACCGAAAACGGCCCGGAATGGGTTGCGTTCAGCGCTGCATTGAAGCTTGATTATCGCATTGATTGCCTGATCCTTACCCCCCTGAGCGGGCAGAACCCCTTGACGAACGAAACGGTCCCGCTGGTGCTGACCCACAGCTACGGCTGATAAACGAGCAGGAGGTGCAAGATGAAACACATCCCCTTGCGGTGTATCCCGGCCGCTTTGCTGGCCGCGGCGCTGCTGGCGGGCTGCGGGGCAAAGACCTCAGCCTCTGCCCGCCCGGCTGGCCGCCGGGAGCTGAAATCGACCCCGCCGGATTCCATGCACGCCACCGCGGCGATCACCGAGCAGTACACCCTTGAAAAGGTGGTGCAGGCGGAAAACGGCGGCAAGGTTCGGCTGAACATCCATCTGCCCCGGCTGGAAAGCGACAGCGTCGATGCTGCCCGCATCAACGCCGAGATCACCCGCTACTACAAAAACGATGTGCTGGACTATGCGGACAGCCCGGCGGCGGCCGACCCGGCCGTGTGGGATTTCAGCATTGAAATGAACTGGGAAGCAAGCTGGTACGGCGACTGCGTCAGCCTTGTGGTCAGCAGCAGCTACGGAGGTACCGATGCCCCCTTCTACGACGGCTGGTGCTTCGACTTTGAAAGTGGAAACCAGCTGACCGTCACCCAGATGCTGCAGCGCATGGGGGCAGACCCCGTTGCGCTGGAAGAGGCGCTTTACCGCGACGTGAAGCGCCGGGATGAGCTGGACCGTCAAGCCGCCATCGAGAGAGGAATGCTGCCCACCGGCAGCCTGAAAGAGGGAAACACCGCATGGTGGACTTCGCTGGACGAGCTGCCTTTTTCGCTGGACGGTAAGGGAAACATTTCCTTCGTGGTCCACAGGTTCAGCGCGTCCGGGGAAGAGTTTGTGAACGATGCCCCAACCATCCCGCTGGACGCGCAGCCGCTGCCGCAGGACTGGGAGCAGCAGGTGCTGGCCGAGTGGATGGCAGTCACGGCGGTGACGCAGGGTGAAAGCTATGCCCCCGCCGACCGCAACGAAAGCTGCACCCTGCGGCTGGAAAAGGCCGAGATCACCGGCACGGTGACCGTCTCCTTCATCCGGGAAACATACGTCAGCCCGCAGATCCAGTCCGCTGCCGAGACCCGCACCGGAGAGCTGAATGCCGGCGCTGTGACCGGCTGGGACGGGGAAAAAAGTCAGGACTGGAACCTGACAAGTCTCAGCGAGGACGGCAGAAGCCGCTGGACCATCTCCATGATGGAGGACGGCGCTTTGCTGATGCGCTCTACCGGCCCGAAAAAGGGCAGCACCGTGTGGTATCTGTTCCGGCGCACCAGCGCGTGGGACGACATCGGCTACACCGCCATCCCCCGCAGGCTGTGGGGAACATACCGCGCCGGAGACGAGTCCGCAAAGGGTATCCGCTGGATGACCTTCCTGCCGGACGGCAGCTGCTGTATGAGCGTGGAATGGGACGGGTGGAGCGGCATTCTGACCGGCACCGCAGAGGGAACACAGGGCCGCACCGAGGACGGCACCGAGCTGCATTTCACATTGACCGATCCGAACGGCAAGCCCTGCGAGTTCTGGGCCATTCTGCTGAACGATGACGGCAGCCCCAGCGGCTGCAGCCTGAAATACCGTGCCGGAGAAGTGCTGTTTGACCGGGATACACGTCCTATTTACTGGAAAAACGACTCCCCGGATCTAACCCTTATACCGTGACCGAAACCGAACGCAATGCGATGACAAAGCGTTGTCGCTTACACCAAACAAATAACAGGAGGAAATTACTATGGGTCTTATCAAAGCAGGTATGGGCGCACTGGGCGGAACCCTTGCAGACCAGTGGAAGGAATTTTTCTACTGCGATTCTCTGGACAAGGATGTGCTGATGGTCAAGGGCCAGAAGCGCACCTCCCGCCGCAGCTCCAACAACGGCGAGGACAACATCATCACCAACGGCAGCGGCATCGCCGTGGCAGACGGACAGTGTATGCTCATCGTGGAGCAGGGCCGCGTGGTGGAGGTGTGCGCTGAGCCGGGCGAGTTCACCTTCGATGCTTCTACCGAGCCAAGCGTTTTTACCGGCAACTTCGGCGACAGTCTGGCGGAAACATTCCAGACCGTGGCCAAGCGCTTTACTTACGGCGGCGACACCGGCAAGGATCAGCGGGTGTACTACATCAACACCAAGGAGCTGGGCGAGATCCTGTACGGCACCGCCACCCCCATCCCCTTCCGGGTGGTGGTCAGCGAGGAGCGGGGCTACAAGCTCTCGGTGAACCTGCGGTGCAACGGCAGCTTCACCTGCCGCATCTGCGACCCGCTGCTGTTCTACACCAACGTGTGCAGCAACGTCTCCACCCAGTATGACGCATCCGAGATCGCACCCCGGCTGAAGAGCGAGCTGATGAACGCCCTGCAGCCCGCTCTGGCCACCCTTTCGGCCAACAAGGTGCAGTATTACGAGATCCCCGCCCACACGCTGGAGATCTCGGACGCCCTCAACGAGCAGCTGTCCAATGTCTGGCGCAAAAAGCGCGGCATTGAAGTGTTCTCCTTCAACATCAACTCCCTGTCCATCCCGGAGGAGCAGCAGAAGAAGATCACCGAGTGGGAAGAGAACGCCATGACCACCGACCCCACCACCGCTGCCGCCCGTCTGGTGGGTGGTCAGATCGATGCCATGAAGACCGCCGCCGGCAACACCGCCGGTGCCATGACCGGCTTTATGGGCATGGGCATGGCAGCCGGTGCAGGCGGTATGGGCGGCATGAGCGCCCAGAACCTGTTCGCTATGGGCCAGCAGGCCCGTCCGGACAGCGTGGACGCGCCCCAGCAGGTCAGCCGTCCCGCACCCGCCCCGGCGGACAGCTGGCAGTGCAGCTGCGGCGCTACCGTTACCGGCAAATTCTGCCCGGAATGCGGCAGCAAAAAGCCGGAGCCGAAGCCCGCTGCGGACAGCTGGACCTGCAGCTGCGGTGCCACCGTCACCGGCAAGTTCTGCCCGGAGTGCGGCAAGCCCCGCCCGGCGGCAGCAGAAGGCTGGACTTGCAGCTGCGGCGCGGTGAACAAAGGCAAGTTCTGCTCCGAGTGCGGCAAACCCAAGCCCGCCGGTACGCCCAAATATAAGTGCGACAAATGCGGCTGGGAGCCGGAAGACCCTGCTCACCCGCCCAAGTTCTGCCCGGAGTGCGGCGACCCCTTTGACGACAGCGACCGGACCTGACCTGACAAATACAGAGCAATGAAAGGAGCATACCATGATGGGATTCTTTTCCAACCTGTTCGCAAAACAGAACTGTGCCGTCTGCGGCAAGGAGTGCGGCACCCTGCACCGCTCCAAGCTCCGGGACGGACAGTTCCTCTGCGACGACTGCGGCAACAAGTGCTCCAAATATATCCGGCTCAGTGAGCTGACGCTGGACGAGGCCAAGGAGCACATGGAGTACATGGCCCGGATGAAGCGGGTATTCGACGAGGTGTTCGACAAGACCGAGTTCCGGGTCAACGCATACCCCTCCACCCCGACGCAAATGGGGCTGGTGTTCTGCGATGAGCTTGGAATGCTGTACATCGACGACCGCACCGGCGGACGGGGCAAGATGCCGGAGCTGATCCGCTACGACCAGATCGCCAGCTATGAGGAGTATCTGGACGAGACCCCCGCCAAGGAGCCGGGCCAGAAACCCACCCTCAACGGCGGCGGCCTGAAGCTGAAGCTGGTGCAGCCCCGCAGCATCACCGAGGCCCAGACCCAGCGGGGCATGCGCCCCCACCCCTACATCAAGCAGGAGCTGGTCATCTGCTTCAGCAAGCGGGACCAGCGGGAGATCGGCTATGCCCACATCGCACGGCAGCATCTGGACCACATCTTCGGGGTCCACGATAATGAGACCAGCATGTTCGGCCGCCAGATGTCCAAGGCCGAGGAACGGGAGCTGAAGGGCCAGATGGGCATGATCGGTGCCATGGGTGCCGTGGCATCTGCCGCCATGAAGGGCGGGCAGCTCTCTGAGCAGGAAAAGGCCCGCTTTGTGGAGAACATCAATCTGGCAAACGACGCCCAGACCGGCGGCATGGCATTGTACAGCCGCCGTGCTGACGAAGCCTTTGCAAAAGTGCAGTGACCCCAAAAGGAGGAACGGATATGAGAAAGATCCAGCGCAGAGATTTCCTCAAGGCCATGGGCCTTACCACCGCCGCCCTCGGGCTGACCGCCTGCGGCGGCTCCGGTGCCGCCAGCGCATCCAGCGTTTCCAGTGCACCGGCTTCCAGCAGCAGTGCCCCGTCCGCTTCGGCACAACCGGAAGCAGCAGAGGACAAAGCCGCCCCTGCAGGGCCCCCTGTGACCCAGTTCCAGACCGGGGAGCTGACCATCGGCGAATACACCTTCAAGGCGCAGTACATCCCCTTTGACGTCCGCCGGGAACTGGACGGAGCGCATCACTGCATCCATGCGGACAGCTACCGGGGCAATTACTTCTTCAGCTTCTACAACGAGGACGATGAAGAGCAGTCTGCTAAAATCTTCGAGTATGCCATCAAGGACGACCGGCTGACCCCGGTGGCAGAGTACAACATTGACGGCAGCAACGCCCTCAGCATCGACCGCAATGGCATCCTGTACGCCATGGACAACTTTGATGTCTACTGCTACGATCTGAACAGCAGCGACCCGGAGGAGCCCAGCGACGCACTGGACTACTCGGGCAGCTGCTATTCCTCCAAGGATCGGGATCTGACCGTAATCTACTGGACCGACTCCGCACCGGTGCTGGTGCAGGACGGCGAGTACACTGAGCTGACGCTGGAGGGCGACAACGAGATCGGCCCCTTCTGCAGCATGCCCTCCCTGAACCTCAGCGGGGACGAGCTGCTGACGGTGGGCGAGCTGGAATCCAGCGGCGATGATTACTTTGCTGCCTTTGATGTGGACGGCAATGAGCTGGCCCGCAGCTCGCAGCCGGTGGGCAGCTTTGACGCCGTGATGATGAAGCGCCCCAACGGCTATCTGCTGGACACGGGCTATATGTGGGAGCTGTACGCGCCGGACGGCACTTTTTTGGAAAAGTCCCTTCCCGTGGGTGAGCGCGAGACCCTATGCCAGCTGTGCGGAGAGTTCTGCACCTTTGATGTCTTCCTGCCGCTGGAGGAAAACGCTTTCCTGGCAGTGGGTCACTACGGCAAAGCCACCGAGCCGGATGAGCCGGCGGTGTTCCGCATCACCACGGACTTCTGAGCCGACCGCTTCGGCGGGAAGACCAACACAAAAACAGCGGGGCCGGGGAAGAGCCCCCCGGCCCCCTTTGGAACAACAGGAGGAAACGCTATGGCAGGAATGCTGGAATACAAGTGCCCCTGCTGCGATGGCGCCATCCAGTTTGACAGCGCCACCCAGAAGATGAAATGCCCCTACTGCGACACCGAGTTCGACGTGGATACCCTCAAGGGCTACGATGAGGAACTGAAGGACGAAAAGCCCAGCGAGATGGAGTGGGCGATCCCCGGCGGCAGCTGGGCAGAAGGAGAGACCGCCGGTCTGCATACTTACAGCTGCGAGAGCTGCGGCGGCGAGATCGTGGGCGATGACACCATGGCCGCGTCCGCCTGCCCCTTCTGCGGCAACCCCATCGTCCTCACCGGACAGTTTGCCGGGGCCCTGCGGCCCGACCTCATCATCCCCTTCAAGCTGGACAAAAAGGCCGCCAAGGCAAAGCTGCAGGAACATCTCAAGGGCAAGACCCTGCTGCCCCGGGTGTTCCGCAGCCAGAACCACATCGACGAGATCAAGGGCGTGTATGTACCTTTCTGGCTCTTCGACAGCGACGCCGACGCTCAGCTGCGGTTCACCGCCACCCGGACCCGCTGCTGGTCGGACAGCAAATACGACTATACCGAGACCAACTACTACTCCGTCCGGCGGGACGGCACGCTGGGTTTTGACGCAGTGCCGGTGGACGGCTCGTCCAAGATCGAGGACGACCTGATGGAGTCCATCGAGCCCTTTGCCATGCAGGATGCCATCCCCTTCCAGACCGCCTATCTGGCCGGCTATGTGGCGGACAAATACGATGTGAGTGCCGAGGACAGCATCGAGCGGGCCAACAAGCGCATCCGCCGCTCCACCGAGGAGACGTTCCAGCAGACCGTTACCGGCTACGATTCGGTCAAGGTGGAAAACAGCAGCATCCAGCTGCACGGCGGCAAGGCAAAGTACGCCCTGTTCCCGGTCTGGCTGCTGAGCACCAGCTGGCGGGGCGAAAACTACCTGTTTGCCATGAATGGTCAGACCGGCAGATTCGTGGGTGACCTGCCCGTGGACAAGGGCGCTGCCCGCAAGTGGATGCTGGGCCTTACGGCTGCCCTTTCCGCCGCGTCCTACGGCGTGATGTGGCTGCTGTGGCTGGCACGGATCCTGTAAAGGAGGGACGAACGATGAAAAAGACTTCCAACCGACTGCACTCCCTCTTTGCGGCGCTGGCAGCACTGATTCTTGCGGCGGCGCTGGCTGTTCCGGCCTTTGCGGTAGAGGGCGGCTTTGCCGACCTGTACTACCGCATGTTCGACGACGCTGAGGTGCTGACCGAGGACGAGGACAACGAGCTGGAGGACGCACTGGAAGAGCTGAGCCTGCGCCAGAGCTTCGATGTGACCATTGCCACCATCGAGTCGATGGAAAGCGTTGGTGCCGACAGCATGGAGCAGTTTGCCGATGATCTGTATGACTACTGCCAGTACGGCTACGGCCCCGATATGGACGGCGTGCTGCTGCTGGTGAGCGTAGGCGACCGCAAATGGCACATCTCCACCTGCGGCTACGGCATCACCGCCTTTACGGACGCCGGCATCCAGTACCTTGGTGAGCAGATGACCCCCTTCATGGCCGATGGAGATTACGCCGGTGCATTCCGAACCTTTGTCCAGTGGTCGGATACCTACATCGACGCTGCCCGGGCG
>OHMK01000839.1_pt1 | contig 11233 bp, 5 predicted proteins | sample 1569291 | NCBI WGS metagenome assembly OHMK01 (sample SAMEA3879517, study PRJEB24766) | human gut metagenome | biome: human-associated habitat; feature: feces | place: USA | collected 1985/1987 | reverse complement strand
TCTTGATATCGTACTCACCTTCTTCGGTCAGGTTCGTGATACTCCGCTCCTCAGACCATGAATAGTTGCACACACGGATTTTCTTATCGCTGTTTGAGAGATCTTCGATCAGCTGAAGCAGATCACTCTCTTTTCCGCCTAGACGAAGTGTCACCGTCGCATTATAAATACCTGTTGTTACCTCATCATCAAATGCCGGAAGCGCACTCGTTTCGCTGTCCGTCGACATACCGCCACTCTCCTCAGCCGCTTCGATTTCAGAGCGTTCCGCTTTCGCGCCCTGTGGTGCTTCAGTCGTATCCGTTTCCTCCTGTGCTGCGAGCATTGCCGCACGCTTCGAATATACATATGGCTCCAAAGCCGTTTCTTCCTGTGGCATCTGGATAGCCAGATCATAGGCTGACAAGTTATATCCTAACACAAGCTCAGTAAAATACTTATCAATCTCTGCACTTTCCATCATTGGGAAGAATGATTCTCGTACTCCCTGTATCTCATTTGAAAACCGCTCGTTATCTGCCTCCATCATCGGCACCTGCGTAAGCTTCAGCTCATTTTCTTCCTGTGTTTCCTTCTGTGTCGCAATTTCTTTGTTCGTATTCACGATACCCTTTACAACCGGGTAAATACCCCAGTAACCAATGCAGACTACGATCACGAATATAGAAAGCATGATCAGGAGGTTTTTGTCTTTTTGTGTCATTTCTAACTTCATAACGATTCCCTCCTTATTCTGCATCGCCGACATCCGGCAAATTTGTTTCTGTTGTCTCTGGCTGTGCATCTGTATCGGTATGTCTGCCTGCGGACTCCGCCAGTGTACAGGTCACATGGATATCCCACAGCTCATCGGATTCCACATAAGAATATCCGGTATAATCAACATTGCTGAATATATCCACGCCGCACAAATTGCGGATGAATTTGTTGATATTATCTAACGTATCGGCACGCGCTGTCATCGTCAGCACGCCCAGATCCGCATCGAAAGAATCAAAGGTCACGGTTACAAGCCCCTGCGCGCAATCATCGACCACACTCATCACCTCACAGTTACAGACCGGATACGTGTATAGATTCTGATTCACTCCTACAATCGCATTGTATTGATTGCTCAGATAGGATGTTTGCTCCAAAAGTACATCATACCGTGCAACCTCCATAATCGTTGCCGGAGACTCATTGTACTCCTTCAGCTTCTGCAATTCCTGTTTTTTTAGTGTGCGCACCGTAATACACACGGCAAGTCCCACAAGCATCACAGCAAGACTGATCAGAATTGCAAGAAATCCCTTTCCAACTCCGCCTCCTTCTTTTTTCCGGCATGATAGCCGTCTAAGAAATTCTGCTTGCCGGCATTTCCCGTAACAAGACCGCTGATCGGGTGGAAATGTGCCTGTACATCCAGACCATTGGTTGCAACATGTGTATCTGCAAATACCTCCACACGCGCGTAAATATCAAGCTGGGAAATTGCATTCTGATATAATGGCAGATCCTGTGGATTCACACCCGCAAGTAAAACTGCCTCAATCGGATAATCTAGCTGGTTTGCCTGCATGAACTGACGGATCTGGCTGACGGAACGCGCGATATCCTGCGCATAGTCCTCTGTTCCCTGATCATGGAAGCAGCGGGCACTGTTGAAATAGTAAAATTCTCCATTTACCCAGAGGATCGTCGTGATTGTCATGCGGTCTGCGATCTGCAGGACGAATGTCTTGTACTGTTGTGCCGCTGTCAATGCAGTCAGACGGATCAGACTACTCTCACCGGAATATACTGCCTTGAGTTTGACGCCGATCTCAGTAAAGATGTCCACATAATCTTTGATGAAATCGGTCGTGATGATCTCGGCATAGATTTTCTTCGTCGCCTTATTCTGCCCGATTGGAAAATATCCGCAGATATAATCCTCTCCCTGTTTGATATCTGTAAACTCGCGGTTGATAAACTCTTCCGTCTTCTTCGGATTGAGCAGAGGCATCTCAATATTCTTACCAATAAACTTGGTCGAATTGATGACTAAGATCACATCCTTCGTCGGCAGATTATGTGTCGTCCAGAAGTTCTGCATGAAGCTCACAAACGCATCCGCATCCATAATCATACCATTGATGATGCTGCCATCCGGCGCATCTTCCGTATAACAATCCGCGACAGAAATCTTTCGATTTCCGGGAGTACCGGTGATCACTTGTATCTGTTGGTTTGCCAGATAAATGACTGTACTCATATGTATGTTCTCCTTCCTGTAATAGGTTTGCTTTCTCTATTTAGTACGAATTTGCAATCGTCGCATACGAGCCATAAATCGGCTGGATTACGGAAATAATAACAAATCCAACGACTGCCGCCATCACGACGATCATCGCAGGCTCCAGATAAGAAACCAGCTTGTTCATCGCTACCTCGGAATCATATTCCATCTGGTTTGCAATTGATACAAGCATTGTATCGAGCGCACCCGTCTCTTCACCGACTGAAATGGACGAAGAAAGCTTCTTCGTAAATCCATCTACCCGGTCAATACTCTCACTTAAATTCATACCACCACGTACATCCGCGATGACCTGATCAAACTGCTTTTCAATGTAAGAATTGCCGATCGTATTTCGTGCGATCTGCAGACAGTTAATGATTGAAATACCTGCCGAATACAAGCTCGACAACGTACGAGCAAACCGTGCGGTATAAATGACACGGCGCAGCTTCCCGATCACCGGCAGCTTCAGTTCTAACTTGTATCGCAAAAAGCACATGAAAGAAAATATACAACACAACGGCTGCCAAAATCAAGACATACCATTTATTTTTCACAAAATTACTGATGCCCAGCAGAATCGTCGTTGAGGTCGGAAGCGCATCCATCTGGGAAAATAAATCCTTAAACTGTGGAATAACATAGCCCATGATGATTGCAACTACTACCACGATCAACACACAGAGGATCTTCGGATAAGTCATTGAGCTTTTGACCTTCTGGTTCAGCCGATATTCCTTCTCATAATGCACAGACATCTGCAGTGCGATTTTGTCCATGCTTCCGCTGCTCTCTGCACTCTTGATCATATTGATAAAGAGCGGTGGAAATGCGTCGCCACTCGCAGACATTGCCTCAGAAAGCGGCACACCGGAACGCACCTGTTTTAACAGTCCGGTATAAACCTCCCGTTCCTTTGGCTTGATGGACTCATCCTCGGATATGATTCGCAGTGCCTTTACGAGCGTCACGCCCGCGCCAAGCAGCTCACCGATATTCTTCGCGAACTCAGAGACAACATCGGAACGCAGACGTTTGATGTTGACCTTATCCGCCTGTGCCTTCGCCTGTATCAAATATTTCTTTTCCTGTTTTAAGCGCTCATGCAGATCAAGCTCATCGGTTGCCTGCATCGTACCGGAAATCGTCTTTCCGTTTTCATCCTGCGCTCTGTATTTGTAAGTAACCATAGCGCCTCCTAATACGTAGCTGTCATCATACTTTTCACATAATCAATATACATCGAGATCATGGTATCGCCCAGATTCTGAGTCAGTGCAACAAGCACACCGAATGCAAGAAATGGACCGAATGCGAAATGTTCTTTCCTTCCCTTCTTCTTACTTGCCAGCAGATAGATCGCATACGCACCGCCGACAATGATTCCAACGAAGAATGCAGCAACTACACCTTTCCAGCCAAGCAGGAATCCGGCTGCAAACATCATCTTCACATCGCCACCGCCAAAGCCGTTAAATAACATCAGAATAAACATTGGCACGCTGATCGCGAACAGTCCAATCACACGCTCTATGATCGTTGGTCCCGGCAGCACCCAGATAGCAGGGATACCAAGCAACAGCAAAATCACATTCAACTGTGGCGGAATCTCCTGCGTGTCCGCATCGATCATCGTGATCACCATCAGATCACAGATCACAAGGAAGAACAGCAACGCGGATAGATGAATTCCGTACATTGCAACAGAAAATACTGCAAATGCACCACCGACCAGCTCGATAATAAGCGGACGTTTCGGCAATTCAGAACCACAATATCTGCAGCGGTTCTGATAACGAATCCGGGAAAAGATCGGAATGACATCTTTCCATGTCTGCTCGTGGTCGCACTGCTTACAGTGGGAATGACGAATTGTCAGCTTCTCCTTCTTCGGAAGCCGTTCAATGACCAGATTCAGATAAGAAAACACAGTCACTCCCATCAAAAATACCAATATGTATATCATTGCATATAAAAAATAATTCATTTTCTACCCCTTTTACTCTGTTTTACAGTTGATCTGTGTGTCGGAATTCGCATCTAAATTATAACACTGAATATATTCCGTGTATGTAAAATCGCCATACCGTGAGCTATGCAGTGTCAGACTCATATAAATAATATTGTCTGCATAATCTCCCTTCGGCTGTGTAAACTTCAACTCCTTGATGGAATACCCCATATACGCTTTCTGGTCAAATACCCAGTCAGTACTCTTCACTTCGCCACTTGCAACCACCACCGGATAATAATGCACAACCAGATATCCCTTTTCATTCACACTGATATAGACATGACTGCCCTGCGCATCGGTAAACTCGATCTTATTATACCCTGTCGTTTCATTCTGTCCACCGAGCGTCGCATCTGTCGACAGCTGCATGACATATGGTAATGTGACCTCGTTCGTTGTTCCATCCTCATTTTTTACCTCCGTTGTGATTGTCGCATCCCGCGCACCCTCGATCTCACCGCGGATCTTCGAAGCAATGATGGATGATACCTGCATACCATTTGCAGTGCCCTTCGCAGTATAATAGACACTCACCGTATTCGCGATCACCTTGCTCGCCGCAATCATAAAAAGCCCGATCAGCATAAAGGTCACGATCATTTCCACCAGCGTGAGTCCCTGATTCTTATTATGAAATTTTCGAAAAAGCTGCTTCAGTTTTTTCATTTCAATGACTGACTCCTCTTATTCTCCTGCTTCTTCACTTTTATGTATCACCCGGAACACCGTCAGATCGGCACGATCACTATAATAACGGTGCAGCTTTGCTTCTATAGCAAAGCTCGTTGCCTGTGGCATATTCTGTGAATCTGTCTTATTTGTGTCCACCGTCAGTGTGATGCCTGTATCTGCTAATGTCTCAAACACGGTATCCGTCCGATACATTTCCTCGTTCAGGATACGCTGTTCCTCCTGCATATCCTTGCTTTTCTTGACCAATTCTCCGGATACGCCAAGCAAATGTACCATACATTCTGCCAGAACCATAACAAGAATCACGAATCCAACGATCACTTCCACCATCGTCGAACCTGCATTATTCATTTGTCGCACGATTTTTCTTCTCTTCATGTTACTCACGCTCCAGAAAACTCCAGCTCCAATGCTCACTTTTCAGAATATCATTTTTCGATGGATTTACCGTATCATCTCCAGTATCCACACCAATTTCTGCGTCCTCATAATCCATACAGGACAAATTATACTTTGACAACATGGATGCTGTCTGGTCACCCTTCGTACAGGTTACTTTGACACAAAGGATAACATCGTTTTTCGATATCTGATAACTGCCATCGTTCTCCCAATAGATACAGACTGAAATATCATCCGCCATCGCTGCATATTTTGTCGTATCTCCGCCTGTTGCTGCGAGGGTAAAATACCGGTACGCCGCTTTCTCCCCATGATCAGTCGAACTCTCCGATTCATAATACGGCCAGTTGCCCTGACACACATTATATCGAAGATACTGCCACAGCAGATTTTTTCCATCCGTCACATCTTGCTTCTGCATATCAAAACTTGTATATGCCGGCGTCGTCAGTTCTTTCTCTATTTCAATACTGATCGTCTTCGAAAGCTCCCGGCATTGGTTCTGTGTCACCCGGCGCACCGAAGACGAAAACAGTGCATAGCTTACAAGCAGCAAAGATAAGCAGAACACAACGACAACCATACTGACAACAATCGCCACGATCATTGCAGAACCGCGATTTTCTTCTTTATGAAATTGTCTGAGCTTTCTTTTTCTCTGCATGTACCTGTAATTTATCTTTCTACTATTTTGATATTCCGGTAATTGTCAGCGTCTGTGGCTGTGTCCACTCGGCAAGTCCATCTTCCGAAATTGCCGCAAATCGGATCTGCACATCTTTCACATCCTCGGTAAACCATGTGTCCTTCTCCAGTATAAAGCTTGCGCTTGTCTGGTCTGCTGTATAATAAACGGACTGTACTAATGTACCCTCTGCATCAAATCCCAGCACCTGTACGAGCATCGGTTGCTCAATTGCCACTGTATAATTCACAACTTCTTTCTGTGTCGTACCACTTCCAACTGTCACCGTTGTTCCTGCAAGCTTCGGAAGCTCTGTCTTTGCAGCTTCCTTTTTCACAGTTCCAGTCCAGATCACCATATCCATCTCCTCGGCTTCCGTGATTGCGCTGGCATCTGTTGTCGTTGCATCATCAACCGGAATCAGTTTCCACATTGCGACATCCGAGCTTTCAAAGGCATCCAGATGTGCTTCGCCGACAACTGCCTGTACTGCAACGAACGTCGTTGTATCTGGAAGTAACACAGAAATCTGATTTTCCTCTGCAACCACCTTTGCGCAGATTGCAGTCGTTGTATCCTCCAGCCGTACATTTACGGCATAGCTTACGCTTATTGGTTTTTCTTCCGTCAGAATACCTGCAAACTCGGTGTATGGATTTGCTTCACACAGGCTTTCTCTGCGGATCTTTGCGTTGCTTCCTGCATAGTATACATAATATTTATCGGTCTTTGGCTGTACATACAGCACGCCATATGCCCCGCTTGCATCCTTGATCTGCACCTCGTAATAATCGGTGCCATCCTGTACCTCGAACCGATATGCCCGTGACTCATACGTTCCAACCAGATCTTCATCCTGTACTGGTGCTGTCAATGTCCATTTTGTTCCATCGTAATACTGCAGGACACGCACATCGTCTGCCAAACGCTTGACATCCGGTGTTTCAAGCTTCTGGACAGTCTGTATTTCCTCGGTTGTTGCTTCTGTCGTAGAATCCTGTGTATCCGCATCCGTCACAGCATTCTCTGTCTCATCTGGCTGTCCCATCGTTCCAGCCGTTGTCTCTGCTTCCTTTTTACCTTCTGAAGCATCCATAACGACCTGTTTCTCTTCTGCTCCATTCGATGCAAGCTGTGTAGTCTTCGAATACTTTGTTCCATTTACTGTACAATCTGCATATTGAATATTGCTCTCGATATCAGCATCTGCATATCCAACCATCGCATCTACACTTGTCCCCCCCGTCACGGCTCCATCACTTGTACAGCTATTAAACTTCACGCCCCTGTAGCGCAGGTATCCAATCATACCACCCGTGTACCATGTTCCGGTAACCGTACCGTAATTGTTGCACTTTGTAAATGTCATCGCATCACTGGTCTGATTCTCCATCTGTCCAACAATGCCACCAACCGCGATATTTCCGGTCGCAGTCGTCTTAATTTCTGCATAATTCGTAAGGTACTCCAGATTCTCGCCAGACATCGAATGTCCGATAATGCCACCCACAGCCGTATTTTCCCCAGCTACTTTCGCTGTCACATGCCATGTGCCTGCTGTGATAATCTGCTCTGTCGCTGTACCCTTTACAACAGCATCTTTCTGGTTACATCCGACAATACCACCGGTATAGCCAAGATAGTTGTCAATCGTTGTATTTCCTTCTGCCTTTTGCGAATTATCTGTCAAAGAAACCGTTCCATAATTTGTACCAACGATACCGCCGGCATTCGCTCTTGCAGTTTCATATGCAGTTCCATCTACCATGCCGCCATGCACAACGGTATCTGCACTTCCAATCGTGTTTGCCTTGACCGTTGAATTATATCCATTGGCACCAACGATACCGCCAACATTTGCTGTCACGCCATCTCCCGCACCAGATACGCTTCCTGTAAATGTACATTCCATCACCTGTGCCGCATCTGTATCCTCTGCTTTTTCCGTCGCGATACCACTCACACCAACGATACCGCCGTAGCTTGCAATAGATGTACCACGGTTACCTACGATCGTTGCGCTTACATTACACTGATTGACTGTACCCTTGTTCTCACCGACAATACCACCTGCAACTTCTTTCGCTGTGATGGTTCCATAATTATTGCTTGTCAGAATCTTATTATTCGACTTGCGGCTCGCGCTGATCATACCACCTGCGTATCCAGTCTTTGCCGTTACAGCAGCCCGGTTCTTCGCATTCTCGATACGTAAAAATGTGTTTGCATCATCGTATCCAACAAGTCCGCCAACATAAGTATCTGATGTCACACTTCCACCGCCAACAGTACCTGTCACATACATCTGTACTTCACTTGTCTGGACATTGGCATTGCATACCTTGTCAACTACCGTCTCTTCGGATGGCTGATTTAAGGTCAGCTTTCTTACATTCTCCGCTGTCGTTCTCGCATAGGTCGTATCCGTACTGTTTACAAGCATCGTGTAACCGATGTAACCTCCAGTAAATGCGCTGCCTGTGATCGTGCCTCTGAAGTCTGACATGTCCGCAGAGGTCTGGATGCGGGCGTACTGAATATCTTCGGTTTTTGTAACCAATTTTGTTGTATAAAATATTAGCTTTGCATTATTTAAAATGTAATTATATACAGACTCATCCTCCGAATAAAACATCATCTGATAGTTTTCAGAGCTGCTTTTTTTGGCTATTCGTGTAACCGTTTTAGGACTTAATTTCCAATAATTATTTGCCTTTCCATCTTCTCCTATCTCTTCTACATATTCTTTATTCATTGAATTTGCATTCCATTGATCAAAGTGAATTGAAAGTTCATTTTCAACAGGAATCTTAACATACCAATCAAACGCATCATATTCACTATTGTTTAAAAATTGAACATTCGTTATCTGGTATACCGTTAAAAGTTGTCCAACCCATATTGTTGTTTTCCCGCCTGTTAATTTTAATTGGTATTCACCCTCTCCTGTACCAATTACTTCGTGTATATTTTTTTCTGTAATGTTATTGTTTCCTGGTTTAAGTACAGTTTTGTTTCCATCTCCTCCCGTATAATAGAATTCTATATCCGTAATATCAAAGGAATATGCTTCCTGATAGCTCTTAAATGTCAACACAAAACTTCTGCTTCGACTTTTATTATTGGCAGCTATCTTTAAATCATCTGGCCGTAATACATATATAATCTCTGATTTCTCCGAATCCTCAACTTCCTCCACTGGCAACTGCCATCCCCACAACTGTTTATCTATTAAAACATTTTGTTGCACATGTATTTTTACATACCAATCGGAGATTTCTTTATCACTGTCATTTACAGCTTGAATATTATATTTCACGGTCGGTGAATCTGCACTTCCCCATATTGTCTCTACACTCAAATCCAAGTAACAAAGTTTCGTTGTATTACCCGCGGAAGAATCCGTTGCCGTATCGGTAGATCCACTCTGTCCAGGCTCCGTAATCATGTTCTGGTTATACCCATTCGTATTGATGATGTTCGCGCCAATCACACCACCGACAAAATATTTGCCGCTGATGTTCTGTGTGCTTACATATAATTGTTTCGCACTTCCGTCTGCCTTCTGCAACATCAAAATCGACGCATTGCAGCCGGCAAGTCCGCCGACATAGCTTCCTTTATCTGTATCTCCATTTATACTTCCAGCCGTCACAGCGTAGTTTGTAACTTCCGCGCCACTATCATTATAACCAACGATACCACCAACATAGTTTTTACCGACGATGCGTACATTGTTATCTTTTCTTGCTTCTGCTTTGATCACACCATGATTGTAACCAGTGATTCCTCCAACATAATCAGCTGCATGGGAAACCGGATATTCCCCAGCAACAGTCACTGCACCCGATGTATCAAGATTTTCAAGCAGAGAACCTGTATTATAACCACTGATACCTCCTGCATACATACCGGTTGCATAGACAACGCCTGTATTCTGCCAGTTTGAAACGGTATTTTTCGAATTCACGGTATCGGATACTACAATTGGACTTGCGCCCTTTTCAACCAATACCAAAGTATCTCCGCTACTATTTCCTGTATCTTCCTGTGTTTTTGTCAGATCTATATCTGCATTCGCGCCAATCACACCACCGACATAGGAACAGCCAATGACATAGTTGTCATTTCTGCCATTTGTATTCGTATCGTCCGTACCCGAAAGCTCCGCAGAACCAGTTGCATAGCCGACGATACCGCCGACATAATCATGTCCAAATACATAGCTGTGCTTGCCATTATCCAATTCTGCACGCACACCCTGAAGCGTACTAAAATAACTGTAACCGGTAATACCGCCTACATAGGTTCCAGCTACCTTGTCCGCATAAGTTGCAAATGCCGTTCCATCCTGATTTCCAAGGAATGCCTGTAAATCTTTTCTCGAATAAAACGGTGTACTGTTGCTGTTTTTGATTGTAATATTTGCAAGGGCTGATGTATCATCTGTATGATTTGCCGCATACTCGTTTACACAGCTTCCTGCTATACCACCAACGAATTTACTGTCCTTTTTATCTTCGCCATCCTTCACGACTGCATATACAGCACCTGTATTCTCACAGTCTTCCAATGTGATGGCAGTTGACCGATTCTTCTCTGTCCGAAGCTCGCCGACAACACCTCCCACATGTGAAAGTCCGGTTACCTTTGCAGCATTGGAAAGCTCCTTCCATGTGACTGCAGACACAACCGAATCCGAATCCGCAATCAATGTTCCGGTAATACCACCGACATAAGACTTTCCTTTTACAAAACTGGCTGTTTCTGCGTCTACATCATCATTTACGACTTCGAGATTTTCTAAGATTCCCGCCGTCTCTCCAGTCAAATCCTTACCATACACCGTGATTCCGGCAAAAGAGCCAACATAATCGCCCGGAGACGTTATCTGGACATCATCCAGTTTCAGATTCCCAATAGTTCCATAATTCGTGGCAAATAAACCAACCGGCTTTTTCTCATCATCCGCTTTACCAGTATCCATGTCTGTATACAACCTACACAGGGCATTTCCTGCCTGCGACATAGTAAGTCCCTTGATCGTATAAGACTTACCATCCGTATTCTTACCATCCAGAGAATCTTCCGGGCGAAGCTGTTTCATTGAGATAAAACATTCTGCCAAATCTGCAGTCTCATCATTTAACTGAATACCATTTCCATTCGTATTATA
>OHMK01000838.1_pt1 | contig 11241 bp, 8 predicted proteins | sample 1569291 | NCBI WGS metagenome assembly OHMK01 (sample SAMEA3879517, study PRJEB24766) | human gut metagenome | biome: human-associated habitat; feature: feces | place: USA | collected 1985/1987 | reverse complement strand
TTCTCAACATTTTTTTGTGATTTTACACCCTTTTTAACAAAAAGGAAGTAGACAAGAGAGAGAAAGTTTAGTAAAATCATATAAGCGGGAAATTATGGAAACTGGATTTGAAGCAGAAAATGAAAATTAAATTTTAAATATATTAACAAGGATGGCAGGTGGAAGATATGGATATCGCATCTTTAGCCGGTATAATACTCGGCGCAGTAATGTTTGTATTCGGTGTTTTCAGTAATGGTGGATTTGAAGCTTTGAAAAACATGGTTGATTCGGCGTCTATCATCATAACAGTCGGAGGTTCTATCTCCGGTGTACTGGCAGCACACAAGTTACCGGATTTCATTAACGGACTGAAGGGTATTACACTTACCTTCAAGGAAAAGGCAGAAGATCCGGCAGAGACGATCAAAAAGATCATTGATCTCTCGAATGTGGCAAGAAAAGAAGGATTGCTCGCATTAGAGGAAGCAGCCAATGATATTGAAGACGATTTTATGAAAAAGGGCGTAATGCTTGTTGTGGATGGTACGGATCCGGAACTGGTGCGTGGCATCATGGAGACAAGCCTGTCCTGTATGGAAGAAAGACATAAGAAAGTAATCGCATTCTGGGAGAAATGGGCAGAATTAGGTCCTGCATGGGGTATGATCGGTACGCTGATCGGTCTTATTAACATGCTTAAGAATCTGGAAGATGCATCGAGTATCGGACCGGCTATGTCGGTTGCCCTGGTCACTACATTATATGGTTCATTGATCGCCAACTGGCTTTGTAATCCAACTGCGTCAAAGCTTAAGGTGAATAATGAGAGAGAAGTTGCAATAAAAGAAATGATCGTGGAAGGATTGCTTTCCATTCAGGCAGGTGAAAATCCGCGTGTCATTGAAGAAAAGCTGAAATCATTCCTGACACCACAGGCAGCAGGAAGTCTCGGAGAAGGTGATGAAGCAGCCGGAGGTGAAGCATAGTGGCAAGAAAGAAGACAGAAGAAGCACCGGCAGGCGCTCCGGCATGGATGGCGACGTTTAGTGATCTTATGAATTTACTTCTTTGCTTTTTCGTTTTACTGTTTTCTATGTCAACAGTGGATGCTGAGAAGTTTGAGATGGTGATTGCATCTTTGCAGAGCAGCTTTAGTATTCTGCCGAGTGGTGGAGCTTCCATCGGAGATGGTGAGATGGTTTCTTCCGGCGTGAGCCAGTTACAGATGTATGACATCTATTATAATCAGATGGCAAATACGCAGACGACAGATGATACATCAGAAAGTTCAGATGTTGCGGAAGAGTATAAAGAAGAAGCGCTTGCCGAGTCAGAACAGATGGCAGAGCAGGTGCAGGATCTTGTAGCACAATATGGCATACAGGATCAGGTGGAAATCGATTTTAATGCGGAATATGTGCTGTTGAATTTAAATGGTGCAGTGCTGTTTGATTCCGGAAAATCTGAGATCAAGTCAGAAGCCTATCCTTTGATGGATAAGATTGGAAAGATTCTTCAGAGTTATCAGCAGAACATGATAGAGATAGAGGGACACACGGATAATATTCCGTTCACGCATTCTTCAAAATATGAAAATAACGATGTGCTGTCAATGTACAGGGCATTATATGTGGCAGATTATATGCGCAATATCACAACGATCGATCCGTCACATATCAAGTCATCCGGAAGAGGCGAATACGTTCCGATTGCAGATAATTCCACACCGGAGGGAAGGGCGCGCAACAGACGTGTTGAGATAAAGATATATAATTCATATTATTCCGAAATAAATTAATTAACAGAAGAAAGGCACAAACAATGAAAAAGAATCTGATGACAGTAATTATCCTTGCATTAGTTCTGGTGAATCTCGTTTTGACTGCAATTCTTGCGTTTACGATCATTCCTCAGACGAGAAAATCAAATCAGCTGATCGATAAGATCGCATCAGCAATTGATCTGGAGCTGGAAGATGGAAGCAGCAAAGATACCGCAGCAGTTCCGGTGGAAGATATTGAAGTTTATGATATTGAAGCCAGCTTTACCGTCAACTTAAGTCCAAGCGGTGATGGAAAAGACCATGTGGCTGTATTTTCTATCGGTTTGTCGCTGAATACAAAGAGTGACGGATACAAGAGCATAGGTACAGAAGGATTGAAAGCGAAGGAAACATTGATCAAAAATGATATCAACACGATTGTTTCCGGATATACAATGGAACAGTTCCGGGAGGACGAGCAGAGCGTTAAAGATGCTATTCTCGAAGATCTGCAGGAGATGTTCGGTTCTGACTTTATCGTTGGGGTAAGTTTCTCCAGTGTAAATACGCAGTAAATTAGAATGCTAGGTGGTGAAAGAGAATGGGTGAAGTCTTATCTCAAAATGAGATAGATAGTCTTCTGCAGGCATTGAGCAGTGGTGAACTTGATGCTGAGGACATGAAAGTAAAAGACGAAAAACAAGTAAAAAATTATGATTTTACCCGTCCAGCAAAGTTCTCAAAAGAGCATTTGCGTACGTTGGAAATCATTTTTGAACATTATGGAAGACTTCTTTCGACGAACTTACCTGTTTATTTGAGAAAAACAGTACAGGTGGAAGTGATGAATTCAGAGGCGGTTACCTATTCTGAATTCACGAATGCACTGTCAAATCCGGTTTTACTCGGATTGGTGAATGTATCGCCTTTGAGTGGCAGTATTATTATAGAACTTGCAGACAATCTGGGGTATGCAATTGTTGACCGAATGCTCGGTGGATTGGGAACTCCGTTAGATAAGCCAAGAGATTTCTCCGAGATTGAACTTTTGATTCTGGAGAGAATCTATAATGTATGTGTAAGTCTTTTGCCGGAGCCTTGGTCGAGTGTCTGTGAGATTTCACCGCGGCTTGAACGGATTGAGACAAACTCACAGTTTGCGCAGATTATTTCGCCGACCGAGATGATCGCACTTGTGACATTACATATCAAGATTGGCGATGTGGAAGGTCTTATGAATATCTGTCTTCCGTATCTGACATTGGAAAGTGTCATGGACAAGCTGAATACGAAGTTCTGGTATTCCAATCTTCAGGAACATGACGATAAGCAGTATACAGATGCGATCGAAGCTTTGATCTCAAAAGCGAAGATTCCTGTAAAAGCGGTTTTGGGAAACAGTACTATTTCCGTGGACGATTTTGTAAATCTTCAGGTTGGAGATATTATCCGGCTGGATTCGGGTGTGAATCAGGATCTGAATATTTTTGTCGGTAATATAAAAAAATTTACTGCTCTGCCGGGAGCTGTCGGCGATAATTATGCAGTAAGAGTTACATCAGTGGTAAGAGAGGAGCAGTAGTAATGGATGGTGTTTTGTCACAGGAAGAAATCAGTGCTTTGCTGAATAACCCGGATGATGCAAATAAAAATGATTTGCTGACAGATGCTGAGAAAGACGCGATTGGCGAAATTGGTAACATCAGCATGGGAACAGCGGCAACAACATTGTTTTCCCTTGTAAATCGTAAAGTAGATATTTCAACGCCGGTTGTATCTTTTGCAACATGGAGTGACATCTGTGATGCATATGAAAAACCGTGTGTATTTATCCGAATTGCATATACAGTTGGTTTGGATGGAAGTAATATTCTTGTTTTAAAAGAACATGATGTAAAAGTCATTACAGACCTGATGATGGGTGGTGATGGTACTAATACAGATGGAGAACTTGGAGAGTTACATTTAAGTGCAATCAGCGAAGCGATGAATCAGATGATGGGTTCCGCAGCGACCTCTCTTTCCTCTATGCTGAATAAGACCATCGATATCAGTCCGCCAGTTGCAGATCTTGTGGATCTTCATGATAATATTGATGAGGGATCAATCGCAGATTTTTTATCCGGTTCGTTTGTTAAGATTTCATTTAAGATGGAGATTGGAGATCTGGTAGACAGTGAGATCATGCAGTTGTATCCGGTTTCTTTTGCGAAGGAGATGTGCGCAAGCATTACAAAGAATATGGAAGCGGATACCAATTCCACATCGAACGAGGCAGAAAAAGCAGTGAGTGCACAGCCAGCTGCACCACAGCCTCAGATGGAACAGCCGATGGGAGGTCAGCAGGTTATGGGACAGCCAATGATGGGGCAGCCGATGATGGGACAGATGCCAAGACCACAGGCGCCACAGATGCAGAACGGCAACCTGATGGGACAACTTGGCGGTGCACGCCCGATTCCACACTTTGTGCGTAAATCAACTGGTGAGATCATCAATATTACAAAACCAGAATTTATCATCGGTAAGTCAAAGACGAAAGCCGATTATGCAATAGAGAACAACAGCGCAATCAGCCGGGAGCATTGTATTGTAATCCAGCGCGATGGCGTGAACTATATTAAGGATAACAATTCTACAAACCATACCTATGTAAACGGGGTAGAGTTGCAGCCGGGTAAGGAAGTGCTTCTGAAGCATAAGACAGAAGTTCGATTGGGAGATGAGGAATTCACATTCCTTCTGAGAAAAGGAGAGTAATATGGAGTACATTGCAACATATCACACCGATGTAGGTACAAGAAAAGAAACGAATCAGGACTCTCTTGCAATCAAGGTTGTGAACACAAAAGAGGGAAATGTTGCATTTGCAATCGTGTGTGATGGCATGGGAGGACTCGCAAAAGGCGAGGTTGCCAGCAAAGAGGTAATCGAAGCATTTTGTACATGGTTTGATGACACACTGGTGGATGAAATCCAAAATGGAACATTCACAGAGCAGAATCTTGTAAAACAGTGGGATGATATTATCCAGACTCAGAATCGCCGGCTGGGCGCATATGGAGAGGAAAATCATTTGCAGCTTGGTACGACGGTATCTGCAATCCTGTTGTACAAGGATCAGTATTATATTGTGCATGTGGGCGACAGCCGCGTGTATGAGCTTACAAAGACAGCGAAGCAGCTGACAAACGACCAGACATTTATCGCAAGAGAACTGGCAGCGGGACGTATGACACCGGAACAGGCAAAAACCGATCCGAGACGAAGTGTGCTGTTGCAGTGCGTCGGCGCATCGCCGGTTGTTGAGCCGGAATTTACAAAGGGAACTGCAACAAGAAATGCAGTTTATATGCTCTGCTCAGACGGATTCCGTCATGTGATCACACCGGAGGAAATCATCGAGAAGATTGGACCGGGTGAGGCGACGGACGAGGAAAAGATGAAATATGGAGCAATTTATCTGACAGAGTTAGTAAAGAACCGTGGGGAACGTGATAATATCACAGTAGCAATGGTTCGCACGATTTGATTTAGAGAGGGTTTGCCATGACGAAGGAAGGAACCGTACTAGACGGAAAATATGAAATTTTGGCAGAAGTTGGTCGAGGTGGTATGTCCATCGTGTACCTTGCCCGTGATAAGCGTTTGAACAAGCAGTGGGCGGTCAAGGAGATCAAGAATGATGGAAAGAAATCCGCAAAGACGTTGCTTAAGGGATTGGAGCGAGAAGCGAATATTCTGAAGAACGTAGATCATCCGGTGTTGCCGCGAATCGTAGATATCATCAATCAGGATGGAACAATCTACGTTGTTATGGATTATATCGAGGGTGATACGATTCAGGATCGATTGAAGAAGGAAGGCGCGCAGCCACAGGAGTTGGTGGTAGAGTGGGGCTTGCAACTTGCAAGTGCATTGAATTACCTGCACAACATGAATCCACCGGTTATCTACCGGGATATGAAACCTTCGAATGTCATGATCAAGCCGGAGGGCGGCGTAAAGCTGATCGACTTCGGTACAGCAAAAGAGTACGAAATAGAGAACAATGCAGATACAACCGCACTTGGTACGAGAGGCTATGCAGCACCGGAACAGTTCGGTGATTCCAAGGGACGTGGTATCTACAATACAGATGCAAGAACAGATATCTATAATCTGGGCGCAACCCTGTACCATATCGTAACAGGAAAGAACCCATGTGAGCCACCGTATGAGATCAAGCCGATCCGCGAGTGGAATCCGATGTTGTCCTCTGGATTGGAGAAGATCATCTTAAAATGTACACAGGCAGATCCGAACGACCGTTATCAGAACTGTACGGAGCTGATGTATGCATTGGAGCATTACGATGAGCTTGACGACAGCTACCGGAAGAAGAACAAGAAGAAGCTCGGGCTTTTTGCAGCAACCGTGGCATTGGCAGTTGTATCCGGTATCACAGCCGGAATCGGATATTCCGGTATGCAGCGGATCAAGCTGAACAACTACAACCAGTATATCGAAAATGGTATGAACTACTGCCGGGAAGAGAATTACGAAGCCGGAACGGCAGAATTCAAGAAAGCAATCGAACTGGACGGCTCGGAGGAAAAAGCTTACGAACAGTACATACAGGCATACATTGATGCTACGAACAAGGCGGAGGAAGCCGGAACGGAATCTACGCTGAATCTGGATGATGCGTTGACGTTGGTTTCCAATCGAATCAGCAGTAAACATGGTGGTGTTGAGAAAAACAGCGCAGTGCTTTACAAGCTGGCACTTACTTATTTTGAGGAAGAGCGTTCTTACAGTCAGGCAGCCAAATATTTCGGCATGATTGACGAGAAGGACGAGGAATATGGAAAGCTTGCAGGCTTTTACAAATCCATTTCCGAGCTGCGATCTGACAGTACGTCGGATGCATCAGAGCTGATGCAGGCGGTAAATGATTTCGCAACCTACAACGAGAACAACTTTACGAACCAGGAAGCAACGAAGTTCGTAAACTATCGTATTATCGGCGAGATTTACAGTACAAACGTCAGCAAGGATGCGGAGACAAGCATCGCAGAACAGGCAAGTACGGTGATGGAACAGGCGGTTGCAGATCTGGACGAGTACACAGGCAATGATCTGGACGAAGAAGCAGTTATGGATATGAATTATCGTTACGACGATAACCTGATCATGATCTATGAGCAGCTTGCCAAGGAAAATGCAGATAATGAAACAGTTGCCAATGGATATTATTCGATGGCAATCAGTTATTGTGAAGACTATATTGGAATCCTGAAGATGAAGGTAGACAGCGATCCGGGCATTTCGCTGGGTGGTTCCTCTGTCAACGCGTATAACCAGTCTTATTACAATAAGATGATGACGGAAGCACGTTGTTATGACGCACAGGGCAAGACAGATGATGCACTCAAGATATACGAAGCCGCAGAAAAGGTATTCGGTACAAAGAACGAGTGGAGCGACAACGTATATGCAGAGCATCTGGATTATCTGTATCGTCTGTGTGAGGCACAGGAGCAGGATCCGAAGCTTTGGACGACGAAGATTCCAGATCTGACAAAGAAGCTGATTCAGGTATTTGATGATGGTGGTAACGTGCTTGGCATCGACAGCAACAAAACATGGTACAAACGAAAAGATACGTTGCAGATGTTGAAGGACGGTAGCTATGATATCAGCGAAGAAGAAGCGACGCAGGCACCGGATGCAAATTCCGATGATTCGCAGTCAGCAGAGATGGGAGAGTGATCAGCATGCAAAACGTATATGAGATATGTTTCTATGGCGGCTTGGTACTGGCGATTCTCCTTCTGATTGCGGCGATCGTGTTATTCATTGTATTGAAGATACCGAAGGTAATTGGAGAATTGACCGGAAGTGCTGCGAAAAAGGCAATGAAAGAAATGCAGGATGGTACAGCGAGTCCGGGCAGCGTAGCGAAGAAAGAACAGGAAAAATACTACAACATGGGAAGTGGAAAGATCACTGCGAAAGAAGCGGTTTCTACGCGGGAGGATCGTAAGGCTAATGGTAACGATTCCACCGAACTGTTGGAGAAATCAAAGGAGAAAGAAAAGAAGTTTGAAGAGACCGACATCCTTCGTCCGGGCATCAATGATTATGATACACCGGATGATGGCGAGACAGAAGTACTCGGTTCAGGTGCGGATGATGAGGCAACAGATGTGCTTCGGGATACATCGGCAGGAGATGACGGAGCAACGGATGTACTTCGAAACGACGAAGGAGATGACGGAGCAACGGATGTACTTCGAAATGACGAAGGCGATGACGGGGCAACGGATGTACTTCGGAATGACGAAGGAGATGACGGAGCAACCGATGTACTTCGGGGAGACGATGCAGACGATGAGGATGCAACCGACGTTCTGCGGATGGACGATGATGACAGTGATGCAACCGATGTATTGCGTGCCGACGATGACGACAGTGATGCAACTGATGTTTTACGTGCAGATGATGACGAGGAAGGTACAAGCGTGCTGACAACCGGAACATCAGCGAAGAAGGTAAAAGTAATTTACAATATAGTAGTTGTTCATTCAGATGAAAGTATAGAGTCGGGTAGGTGAGAAAAAGGATGAAAAGAAAAGAAACAAAATCAAACAATTCAAAACACCCGGTAAAGAAGCTCATAGCATTATGGGTTGTCTTTGCTCTGCTGATTGTACCATTTGCAAACCATGTCGGTGATAAGAATGGCGCGAAAGCAGAAGGGGGAAGTACAACTGGAGTAAAAACTGGCAATCTACAGATTGTGTCGGAAGAACCGAATGGGTTGAGTATTGAAGTGGATGATACTGGTGTAGTGGTTCCGCATACTGGTGAGACATATGAGAAAAGCGTAACTTTGATCAAGGATGCGCAGAAGGTAGGTAAGTTACAATTACCAGAATGCAAGACAGATGGTGGTGATGCGGTTGCGTTAGGTGCCGGATTTATGACCTTGGATAAGCAAATACAGTCAACACTTTCTGCTGGCGAAAATTTATTTCCTTTAACAGAAAATGTTGAGAATGATTTAGCAGCTAATGCAATTACTGAAGATCGAAAAATTGCAATTTATGCAAGAATAGACAGTGCGGCAGATTGGCAATTACAGTATGTTCTTACTGTTAATTTTGTGGATTCTGCATTTACAACAGGTGCCGGACTGTATGCTGGAAGCATAAGTCTGACATCGGATTCATATGTCAGTGAAGCAACATTAAAGGCTCCAACCACAGTAGCTTCTATTGAGGGCGCGACAGTAAAATATTATGTAAAAATTGGATCAGCAGCAGATGAGTCTGAAAAAAAGGATATAAACAGTTATACATTTATTGGAGATACAATCAGTACTACTGAGAACAACCGTGGAAAACAGGTTTATGCATATGCGGCGCTGGTATCCAATGAGACACCTGCACAAGTGTTGGAGTACATCGAACTTGGCTCGACTCATATGAGTAACGATACACAAGCACCAAATATTAGCTGTGAGGCTTCGGCTGTATCTTATCTGGATGAAGAGACTTCTGCTTATGCAACGATACAGAATAGGTTTATAGATGAAAATAGTGTTTATTATGGCGTGGGCGACAAATACAAGTATGCAGTTACCGTTGAAGATCCAACAAAGGATGGCGAAGATACATCTGGAATTAAGAATGTAACAGCTACATTAAATGGTACATCTTTGACCGTGACATCTCCAGCTTCTGGTTCAAATGTATATACAATCGAACTTACAAAGGAGCAGGCAACCGGAGATGTTGTAACTGTAACTGCAGTTGACAACAAGGGAAATTCTAAAGATTATAAGTGTCCAATCAAGATCCAGCAGGCGACAGAGGGAACAAAGGTAACCGGTGTTACATTTGTAGATGATGATAGCTGGGATGGTTTAACAGAGGGCAAGATACTTTCACACTTGGCTGCAAAGAAGCAGATTAAGGTAACATTAGATTCAAATAAGAAAATTACAAATGTTAAACTTTCTGATGGTACGAAAGAATTTAATGCAGACGAGGTCGTATGTTCGGAACCTAGTACAACACGTGTATACACAGTTACAGCGAATATTTCAATTCCAACAGATTTGGAAGTTTCAGAGCTGTTAAATGCATTAGAGGTAAAGGCATATGCTGGTGATTCGGAGATTACGATTACCGGCACAAAGCAGATTAAGAATATTTCATACGACGCAAAAGCACCAGTGATCAGTAATCCAAAACTTGAAAAAAGTATAGATAACGGAACAACATGGGTAGAGGTTGGTTCTGCAGCTGGAGATTTAGATAGTATCGTGACAGAACTAAATACGATTTACCGGTATGTGGTTACTGTTGCAGATGCAACTGGAGAAAGTGGTGTACAGGATGTGTATGTAACACCAACGGACAAGTTTACTTATACTACGGGAAATACATATGTATATAATATTCCATCTGATCAGTTGAAGGTAGATATCTCATATTTCGTTGCGGTTACAGCATCGGATGTAGCCGGAAATGTATCAGATTCTCTGACACTTCGTGGAGTTACAAAGATTGATGATACCCTGCGCGTAGATAACTGTGTGATTATAGATGCAGCTGGAAACGATGTAACAAGCGATGTTCTGGCAGGGAAGAATACAAATGAAAAATATCAGCTGGAAGTGACAGCAAGCTCTGCATATGTCATTCAGAAGTTTGAACTGATTGCAGGCGGTACGAATGACCAGACAAAGGATGTAGCTGCCTCTGCAAATCAACAAGATACAAACAGTCATCGTTACAGCACAACGGTGAAATTTGAATTGCCTGCTAAGACGAATATAAATGCACAGCTGGATAGTATGTATCTGAATGTGATAGATGGAAATGCACAGAAGATTCGTTACCCACAGGATGCATCTAAAACGCTTGGTACAATTTTATATGACCGTACCAATCCAACTGTATCGGTGAATGTGGCAAACGACAGCACATGGTATAAGGAATATACAATCAACTATACGATTACTTCTGGTGATAATGGCGTGGAATCACCACTTGCAAATGCCGGTTATTCTCTGGCAGGAAGCAAGGCAAATGTAACAGACAAGGAAATCGCATTGAATGGAACACAGACTTCTGTGAACGGAACGATTGCGATTCCAGAATCAGCAGGAATTACAGGTACATCTCTTGTGTTTAATGCACAGGATGCAAGTGAGAATCTGCTTCCAAAAAATCTGTATAAGATCAAAGTGGATAAGACAAAACCGAAGGCTGAATTGACAGTCAATGGAAAGACAAACATTACACAGCCATTGGATGGCGAGGTACTGATCAAGACAACGGTATCGGATAATCTGACAATCAATCGGGCGACGATCACAGTGAAGGGACCAGACACCGATGTGACAACAAATCTGAGTGGAGCAAAGGAACTGGTAAATGTCAGCCAGGAAAACAGCTTCACATTGAATAACCTGATCGGCAAGAAAGCCGCGGATGGTGACT
>OHMK01000837.1_pt1 | contig 11252 bp, 13 predicted proteins | sample 1569291 | NCBI WGS metagenome assembly OHMK01 (sample SAMEA3879517, study PRJEB24766) | human gut metagenome | biome: human-associated habitat; feature: feces | place: USA | collected 1985/1987 | reverse complement strand
TGACTATATCGATATCAAGATTGAACCAGTATAGAACAGAGTTATAAATTCCAGTTTGTAGAATCAAGAAAATCGGAATTTGTTAAATTGGAAAATTAGAATTTAGAGGATGTGAATGAGCAGCATGAAGAAAACAAAAGAAGGAATTAATTTGAAAAAACTCTTTAAGCTGAAGAATACAGGCAGTATCTTTGTGATTGCGGGGCTTTTGATGATTTTGGTAATAGCATCGTACACATATATTCTGCAAAGTTCTTACACTAAGACCGCCCTTGAAACAGAAATCACACGTGACACAGCGAGTGCAGATGCAGTACACAAACTTGTGGATGGAAGAATCGGCAAAGAAGATTTTGATCAAATCAAAGATCAATCTGATGAAAAGAAGCAATTATATAAGGATATTTCTTCATATTTCAATGAAATCAGAACACTGAATTCTACTCGATATATTTACACCGCTAAAAAAAATGAAGAAGGAAAACTCGTTTATGTGGTAGACGGTTTGGATTCAGATGCGGATGATGTAAGACACCCTGGAGATTATATTGAGGAAGAAATGGTTCCGTATATTGATAGGGCTATTTCTGGGGAGAATGTGTACTCTCAGGATATCATTGATACAACATGGGGGCCGATTTTTACGGCTTGCTATCCTGTAAGCGCAAATCATGATGGGACAGGAGAAATCATTGGCGCATTTTGCATTGAAATGGATATGCAATCAGCTTATGGAATGGTTGAAAAGACGAATCATATTTCCATCATCTGCGGTTTAGTCGCAGGAGCTGTATTGCTTTTAATTTGTCTATATACCTATTATGTTTACCAGAAAAGCAAGGCAGAAGAGCAAAAACAAAAACAATTATTAATGACCGCCGCTGAGGAAGCAGATGCTGCCAACAAAGCAAAATCTGCGTTTTTGCTTAGTATTAGCCATGATATCAGAACGCCGATGAATGCCATTATTGGATTTACAAACATTGCGCTTCACCAGAACACGGTTTCAGATATTCATGATAGCTTGGAGAAAGTTCAAAAAAGTTCGAATCATCTTCTCTCTTTGTTGAATGACGTTCTGGATTTTACTCGCATTGAAAGTGGAAAAGTTACTATTTCGCCCGAGCCAGTGGACATTACTCAATTGACAGATAACGTCCAGGCGATTATGAATGGACTTCTTTATAATCGAGATCTTAAGTTTGAAGTACATCGAGAAATCCCAAAGAACCCATATGTCCTTGCGGATGTTGTGCGTATCCGAGAAGTTTTGGTGAATCTTCTTGGCAATGCTGTGAAATTCACAAAGGACGGCGGAAAGATTACTTTGGATATCAGCAGTTACCCAGGAGCGGATGAGAAACATATCATAACTCGTTATGTTGTTCGAGATAACGGTATTGGCATGAGCGAAGAGTTCCAGAAAAAATTATTCGATCCGTTTTCACAAGAAGATGATGCTAATGCCAGAACTCAATATAAGGGAACCGGTCTTGGTATGGCCATCACAAAAAAATATGTGGATATGATGGGCGGTTCGATTGCTGTTGAGAGCAAAAAAGGTGTAGGTTCTACATTCACAGTGGAGATCCCACTGGAGTTGCCAGAACAGGTTATTCAATCAGAACAAAAACAACATCTACATAGAGATTTGACGGGTATTCATGTTCTTATGGCTGAGGATAATGATCTAAATGCTGAACTTGCTACGATAATGCTGGAAGATGCTGGTATGACCGTAACACGCGCATCAGACGGAAAAGAAGTTGTGGATTTGTTTAAAAATCATCCACGAGGCACATACGATCTTATTTTGATGGATATTATGATGCCAAACATGGATGGACACCAAGCAGCAAAAGCCATTCGAGCCTTGGGTATAGAGCGGTCCGATGCAGTTACGATTCCAATTATAGCTTTGTCTGCAAATGCTTTTATAGATGATATTCAGGAATCCCTGGATTCAGGCATGAATGACCATATTTCCAAGCCGATTAACATGGAGGAATTAATCGATACTATCACTAAATACATTAAACACGATTAGGAAAACAAAGAAGTTAATTCTGATGAAAAGTTTGCACTGGTCTTGTCGGATGCGAAAGCGCAAGTTTCCTATGATTATGATACGGGTCGCATCACCACATTTCTTATCAGCACCCAGCACCAGGAGGACACCTCTGTTATGGATATTCGCCCGCTGGTGGAAGCTGTCATGGAAACCGCCGGGAAAATCAAGAACGACAATATGTCCGATCAGGATTTCTACAAATTCAAGTTTGTTGAATTAAAAATGAAATAAAGTTCCAGTAATCATAGAGTGTATGGATTCAATTCCATATGCTCTTTTTCTTTACTTAATTTCATGAAAAATGTAAAAATCTAATGTTACGAGTTGCATTAAAGAAAACTCGTAAGAAAAAAGTAAAAAAATTTGCTTTTGACCACTGTAAAACATGCTCTGAGCGTTTCGTTATATGAAGGGATAATTTTTCTTTCATATTTCAAAGAAAAGAGGATAAAGAAATGTCAGAAAAAAGATGTTATACAGTTCAAGAGTTACAGGAAATCTTAGGAGTCAGCAGACCTACTATTTATAACCTTTTAAAGAAAAAGGAATTCCGGTGGATCCAGTTGGATGGCGGAAAGTATCGCATCTCTAAGAAGAGTTTCGATGACTGGCTCGATAACTTGGAACAGTAAAAAACAGGGTGTTGATCAGGCAGATTTTGTCTGCAATCGACATCCTAAATTTTTATCTGGATTTGAGATATGATATAAGAAAAAAAACTAACACTAAAAAAGACAGGAAGTGAAGAATAAATGGCAACAGCAATTATGAAACAAAAAGAAGTTCCGGAAATGGACGATGTTGAAGAGATCATTTCAAAGATATCAGAAGACAGTCCTTACAAACGGCGTCCGACACAAAAGAGAACCTGGATGACCGTGCCGGAAATGGGAAAGCTGCTGGGATTAAAAAAGACAGATCGATACTGGCTGGTGCATAAAAATGTTTTTGAATCTAAAGAGATTGCTGGAAAGATACGAATCAATATTGCCAGCTTTGAAAAATGGTACGCCAATCAGATTAAATACCATAAAGTTACCGGAGAAGAACCAGGGAAAGAATTGAAATCCTGGTCCTATTCCGTTAAGGAAGTTGCGGATCTGTTGGGTGTTGATGAGTATCTTGTTTATGATTTACTCAAGAAAAATCAAATGGAAGCTGTTATTGTCGATTACTGGAAACGAATACCAAAAGAATCTTTTCAGAACTGGTATAAAAGCCAGTCCCGGTATCGAACAAAGGAAGACAGAAAAAAAGACGCTCTTCTGGAAGATGCAACAATTACGATGCCTGAGATGGCACAGCTGCTTGGAACAACCAGAAGCGCAGTATATACAATTCTTGATAATCCAAAGTATAGTCATTTTTTTGAATTCATTGTGATTGCAGAAAAGAAAAGGATCACAAAAGAGAGTTTTCAAAAATTCCTGGAAGGTCAGGATCGGTATAAGCTGGATCCATCGAATGATTATGAAGAACTTGCACAGGAACAAAATATTGCCCTGGCTAATTTCCGGCGGAAGAAATTATCACAGACCGGAATACGAGGAAGCAATGGAAATATAAAGTATCTTACTTTTGATGAAGCTTCCTATCTGGCAAAGGTCAGCAGAAGCATGATCAACAAGTGGGCGGATAAAGGAAAGTTCACAGTAATAAAAGTTGGCAGTCGAGTTAGGATCCGTCGGGATGAATTTGAGGACTGGATGGAGCAAAGAGATTTGGAAAGGAGTATGCAATAATATGGCATCTATAAGAGAACGAAACGGAAAATTTAATGTAATCTATTCTTATACGAATGAAAAAGGTGAGAGGAAACAGAAGTGGGAAACCTATGAAACGAAAGCCGAAGCAAAGAGAAGAAAAAAAGAAATTGAATATAAAAAAGAGATGGGATCATTTGTCGTCCGTAAATGCAAAACACTGGACGAGCTTATTACAGAATATGTTGCACTTTATGGCAAAGAAAACTGGGCGCTTTCTACATATGAAGGAAATGTCTCTCTTATCAATAACTATATTCTTCCGATCATTGGTGATACGAAACTCTCAGAGATCAATACCCGTTTCATCGAAAGATATTATCAGAGTCTTTTGAAGAGACGTGCAGTTATCAATCCATTGAATAAAACCAGTCGAAATGAATTTGTATCTTCCAGTACGGTCAGGGATATTAATAAGCTGCTTAGAAACTGTTTTGAACAGGCAGTGAAATGGGAGTTGATGGAGAAGAATCCTTGCACCCATGCGACTGTACCAAAACATAAATCACAAAAAAGAGACATCTGGACAGCGGATACATTGATGTATGCGCTCAGTGTCTGTGAAGATGAACGATTAAAGCTCGCAATTAATCTATCTTTCTCATGTTCCCTGCGACTTGGTGAGCTGCTTGGTCTTACCTGGGATTGTGTAGATATTTCTCATGAGGCAATTGAAGAAAACCGTGCATATGTCTTCATCAACAAAGAATCACAGCGTATAAGAAAAGAATCTTTAAATGCATTGGATGGAAAAGATGTGTTGTTGGTATTTCCGACAAATCATAAGAAGAATTCTACGGTCCGTATTCTGAAAACACCGAAGACAGAAAGTAGTGTACGTAAGATATTCTTACCGAAGAGCGTTGCTAATATGCTTGTAGACTGGAAAGCTGAGCAGGATGAAATGAAAGAAATCCTGGGTGACGAATATATGGACTATAACCTGGTTATGGCAAGTACCTTTGGTCTTCCTCTCGGAGATGGAGCAATCCGTGGTCCTTTAAAGAAACTGATCGAGGACTATAATCTCCCACCGGTTGTATTTCACAGTTTCCGTCATAGTAGTGTTACTTATAAGCTGAAATTGAATGGTGGAGACATCAAAGCGGTACAGGGTAATTCCGGCCATGCTCAGGTCAATATGGTTACGGATGTGTACTCTCATATTCTGGATGATGACCGAAGGAAAAATGCAGAGCTTTTTGAAGAAGCATTTTATGAGAAAAAGAATCTGGATCCACAGATGCATGTACAGCAGGAAAATAATAATGCACCTGTTGCTGATGAAGTCGATCCGGAACTTCTGGCAAAAGTATTGGCGAATCCAGAGATGCGGGCATTGCTCAATTCACTGGCGAAGACGATGAAGTAATGAAAAATAGTGAAAAAATAGTGTAATTTTAGTGAAAAAACGATTCATAAAACGATATAATATATGGATGAAATGAGGATATTTATTGTGTATATGGATATTCTATCTCCATCAAATCTATTGAGATCTCCATCATTTGATGATAGAATGATGGAGATAAATCTGAAATGAAGGAGATTCCTATGAGAGACTTTGATTTTATTGTAAGTCCTGCGAAGTTGTTAACACCTGAAATTGTTCAGATGGTTAGCAGCATCCATGAACATAAAGGCAAACAGGAATTATTTCTCGAAGCCAATGTAGATGAATTGAAAACACTCTTAGAAGTTGCATTGATTCAGAGTACGGGAGCATCCAACCGAATCGAAGGTATATCTACTGGTTATGTCCGTGTTTAAAAATATGAAAGCAGCTTATAAATTTGCCAGTCAAAAACGCATGGACAAACCGTCTCGTATGCGTTATATTATTTATAGACAAGAAAATATCTTGTACTTATGATAGGAAAGTTTAATTGAATACTGTTTACCATGATCGAACGTACGAAGCATGGTGGTCATATAACAGATGTCGATGGTAATATCAAGGCATTCCCCGATTATTAGCTGGGGCAAACAATCAGCTAACTTTCAGAGCTTTACAGAGCTTGACAGAGGGGGTATTCAGAATAACTCGAATTGAATCGGAAACAGTTTTATATAGTGTCCCATATGGGTTTACCTTACCTCAGATTGACAGAGAGTGACAATAGGTTGGAGCTCTCCTAAGCGAGGGGTCGGAGGTTCAAATCCTCTTGGCGACGGGCTTCAAAGCGTTCGAAAATGTTAGCTGGATTAGCTGACAACGAACGCTTTTGTTATTTTCTAATCACGTTCGTGACACAAAATTCCATTCAAAATGATCAATTTCCAGCTAACGCAATCCGATTTTTGTTAGCTGACAGCTAATCAAAATTACCGGTTTGCAAACATGGGTTTTAGGAAGTCCAGCTAACATTTGGGTTCCGCTCTGTTGTCACCCCTTATTCGGGGATGTAAATCAGAGAAAAGGCGGGAAAAGAAACAATCTCTCCCAAACCTGCAAACATAAATTAGCTGAAACAGTATTCAATTCTATTAGCTACAGCTAATGGTCAAACAGCAATGTCTGTTTGGAACTTTACTATCTATAAAAGTTCCAGGCAGGCATTTTTTATTTCCTGAATCCTGGAGGAAAGGAGTCAAGATGACTGAGCCAAACAGACAATCAGGAGAAAACGAAGAAAGAATCATAGAAATTGAGATTGAGCGTCTTCGACCGTTCAAAGAGCATCCGTTTCAGGTGAAAGATGATAAGGAAATGTTTCTTCTGCAGGAAAGCATTGAGAAGTATGGAATATTAAATCCGCTGATCGTCAGACCGGTACCGGATGGCTACTATGAGATCATATCCGGCCACAGAAGAAAACATGCTGCGGAGAAACTGGGATACCGTAAAGTACCGGTGATCATCCGGGTATTAAGTGAAGATGATTCCATCTTGAGCATGGTAGATTCCAATCTTCACAGAGAACGGATTAGCTACAGTGAAAAAGCTTTTGCTTACAAACTGAAGAATGACGTATTAAAAAGAAAAAGTGGTCGAAAAAAGAGCCAAGTTGACCACAAAACACCAAGAAAGCGGGCAATAGAAATCATCAGTGAAGATTGTGGTGATAGCCCAAAACAAGTGCAGCGTTATATCTCACTGACAAAACTGATACCGGAAATGCTGCAGAAACTGGATGATGAGATTATTTCTTTTTGTCCGGCTGTAGAGATAGCTGCATTAAGTGAAAAAGAGCAAAAGGAACTGCTTGTAGCAATGGAGTATGCACAGGCAATCCCATCACTCTCACAGGCCCAGAGGATCCGGCAACTGAGTAAAGAAAAACAGTTGTCACTGGAAAAGATGGAAGAAATCATGTGTGAAGTGAAAAAGGGTGAGATCACAAGAGTAGCATTTACCAATGAGCAGTTACACAAGTATTTTCCAAATTCTTATACACCGGCAATGATGAAACGGGAAATACTGGCACTGTTGAAATTATGGAAAAAAGAATCATGGGAAAGTTAAAGGAGGAAGAAATCATGTGTAAAGTTATATCCGTAGTAAACCAGAAAGGTGGCGTCGGAAAGACCACCACAACCGTAAATGTAGGCATTGGACTGGCAAGAGAAGGTAAGAAAGTGTTGCTGATCGACGCGGATCCACAGGGAAGTTTAACCGCAAGTCTTGGATATGAGGAACCGGATGATCTTCGCATCACACTGGCAACGATCATGATGGATGTCATCAACGAAGAAGAAATCTCTCTGGAAGATGGGATTTTACATCACCAGGAAAATGTAGATCTTCTCCCGGCAAATATTGAGCTTTCCGCACTGGAAGTAACGATGGGAAATGTTATGAGCAGAGAAATGATCATGAAAGAATATATCGATGCGATAAGATCCCGATACGATTATATCTTAATCGACTGTATGCCGAGCCTTGGTATGATGACAATCAATGCACTGGTCTCTTCCGATTCCGTGCTGATACCTGTACAGGCCGCATATCTGCCGGTGAAAGGACTTCAGCAGCTGATCAAGACCATTCTTACAGTAAAGAAAAGACTGAACCGGAAACTGGCGATTGAGGGCATTCTCCTGACTATGGTAGATTTCAGAACCAATTACGCAAGGGACATTGCATCGAGAGTACATACAACCTACGGAAGCCAGATAGAAGTATTTGAAAATGTGATTCCGATGTCCGTAAAAGCAGCTGAGACCAGTGCAGAGGGAAAAAGTATCTACATGCACTGTCCGAAAGGAAAAGTTGCTGAGGCATATATGAAATTGACACAGGAGGTTTTGAATAATGAAAAATAGAAGTGGCGAAAAGATTAAACTGGCTAGTATTGATGAATTGCTTGGTGTGGTAAATGAAGAATCTGCAATGGAGATAGAAATCAGTAAGATCCATCCGTTTAAAAATCATCCGTTCAAGGTGCTGGATGATGAAAAGATGCAGGATCTGGTTGAAAGTGTAAGGATCAATGGAGTACTGACACCGGTACTGCTTCGAATGGATGATAATGAAGAATATGAAATGGTATCCGGCCATAGAAGAATGCATGCAGCACAGCTTGCAGGACTTACGACTATTCCGGCAATCGTAAGAGAATTATCGGATGATGATGCCGTGATTGCGATGGTGGACGCTAACATTCAGCGAGAGGAACTGTTACCAAGTGAGAAAGCTTTTGCTTATAAGATGAAACTTGAGGCAATGAAACACCAGGGAGCTAGATCAGATTTAACTTCGTCCCAAAATGAGACGAAGTTAAGAGCTGATGAACTTGTCGCAAAAGGATGTGGAAGTACCAGATCACAGATTCAGCGATACATCCGATTGACTGAACTTATCCCAGATTTACTCGAATTAGTAGATAAGAAGAAACTGCCATTCACCATAGCTGTAGAAATCTCTTACATAGACAAAAAGATTCAGCAATGGCTTTACGAATATATTCGAGACAATGGATTCATCAAACCAAAGCAGATTTCTGCACTAAGAGAACATTTAAAAACCGAAAAAATAAATCAGCAACAAATGATTACTCTTTTAAACGAAAATATGCCTGGAAGAAAATCTGTAAGAAAAGTAACTCTATCGGAAGACAGATTATCGAAATATTTTCCACCATTCTATTCACAGGATGATATGGAAAAGGTTTTAATCCAGTTACTTGAAATTTGGAAACAAAATCGAACACAAGATGATGAATGATACAAAGAAACAGATGCTAAGAAGTTTGATTTGTAAACTTCTTAGCAGTAGAAGCACAAAACCAAAAGGGGGAATTCTATGGAACAGAAAGCAACATTCCGGTATTTCTATGGCGAAGAAGCTGATATGCATAGCTTTTACCGGATACCAAAATTATTATTTACAAATGACTATTTCAAAGCCTTAAGCAATGATGCAAAAATTCTTTATGGTCTGATGCTGGATCGAATGTCCTTATCCGTAAAAAATCAGTGGTTTGACGAGGAAAATAAGGCTTATATCTACTTTTCTGTAGAAGATATTATGGAACTTTTAAACTGTGGTAAAAATAAAGCAGTGAAAATCATGCAGGAGCTTGATGATGAAACAGGAATTGGTTTGATTGAGAAACGCAGACAGGGATTTGGAAAGGTGAACGTTATCTACGTGAAAACCTTTATGCCTGAGAAAACAGATGAGAAAAAATTTGGAGAGGAATTAGAAAAGTTTAAAAAACAAACTTCTGTGGAAAATGAAGAGCCTGCAGAAGTTTACAATTTAAACTTCATGAAGTCCCAAAATCAAACTTCTAGAAGTCCCGAAAACAAACTTCAAGAAGTTTACATTTCAAACCCTAATAATACTAATCTTAGTGATACTGAAATGAATGATAATAAATCTAATCATATCATATCTGTGGATGAGAAAAGATTTGATAGCGATAATCGCTCTGAGGATTATCAGGCTTATGAAAACCTTGTCAAAGAGACCATTGATTATGAATCACTGGAAGTAACCCATCATGACGATATGCGACAGGTAGATGAAATCGTGAACCTGATCGTAGAGACTGTGATGTGTAAAAATGACAAGATATTGATTGCCAGCAACTGGTATCCGGCATCACTGGTGAAGAAAAAATTTCTGATGCTGACCTATTCACATATCGAGTATGTCTTACACTGTATGAGTGGTAACACCACAAAGGTGAAGAACATCAAGAAATATTTATTAGCAGCCCTGTTTAATGCACCGTCAACGATGAACGGGTATTATCAGGCAGAGGTGAACCATGATATGCCAGGACTGGTAAGATAGGAGGTGCACATGTTTATTTTAAAACTTGCTGGGAAGATATTATTACTGCCGGTATGGCTGATCCTTTTTGTGATCGGCCTGGCAGTAAAAATGACAGTACAGACTTATGCGGTTGTCAGAGGGATCCTTGGATTTATATTCACTTTGTTGATTATAGCGACTGCATACTGTTACCATGATTGGGTACAGGTTGCATTCCTGTTTTCGCTGAGTGTAATTCTGTATCTGATCCTGTTTGCAGGAGTATTCGTGGACACTGTACTGGACATGACAAGAGAACGTATTATTGATTTTATTATATCGTGAGGAGGATATGAAAATGAGCGAAAACAATGATTATATTCAGTTACCACCACTAAAAAAAGACACACCGTCCGATGTGGTAGCATTTATGTGGGAGTACATGAAAGTACCGGAGGATTCAAGAGAAAAAGTTAAGAATCTGCTTAAAGATGCAAATGAAAATGGAGTAAAAATAAGTCATCAGGCACCAACACTGTATGATGTTGTTCCGAAAGAAGAAATTGCTGAATTTGAAGAGCTTATGCGCAAAACCATAGCTGACATTGTATCAGAAGCCAGTAGCGTTGCCTGTTGGGTGTATGTGCAGAAATATGTGAAACAGAAAACTCTTGACGAAATGCTGCAAGAATTGCCAGGAGCAGGCCAGTTTATCATTGTCATGGATACCTGGTTCGAAAGACTGATGGCGGAATAATGGATGCTATGATAGAATAAAGAAAACGATTTGAAGTGCAAATCGGTATTTTGTGGAGGAAACAAACATGGAAGATAATAAATCAATGACTGTCAAGAAAACGGTAAAATCAGGAATAACTTTTGGAAGTGCATTAGCTATGGTTATTAGTTATACAACGTGGAAGTCTGTCGGCTGGGCGATTTTTCATGGATTACTTAGTTGGGTGTATGTCATATATTTCCTTTTGCGTTACTAAATTCATGCTTCACGGATTATGATATTGCACCTGCAATTAAAAATTGATATTATGGTAAATAATGAGTCTGAATTACATGTGCTTCTCATTCTAGATTGATGTATGCTTCTCAACTACACTTGAAAAAACAGTTGATACACAGAGAAATACTGTAATAACAAACTTGGTTAAGAAAAATTATTTCATGAGTCAGGTTGACAAATATATTTATAAGTACG
>OHMK01000824.1_pt1 | contig 11471 bp, 9 predicted proteins | sample 1569291 | NCBI WGS metagenome assembly OHMK01 (sample SAMEA3879517, study PRJEB24766) | human gut metagenome | biome: human-associated habitat; feature: feces | place: USA | collected 1985/1987 | reverse complement strand
TCATGATCGTAGCTGCTACGACCGTTGTTCCCATCCCCTTGAGATGTTCGTCCTTCGATGCCTCCCGGATGATCTCCCGGTTTGCCGTCTTAATAGCATTTACAAGGACTCTCTCGATATCTTCGCCCTGGCTTTTCTCCAGCTCACGCTGCAATACTTCCACGGTATACTTGGAAGCATAGTCGCCTGCCTGATGTCCGCCCATTCCGTCTGCCACCACAAACAGATTCCGAAGGATACCAAGTGGTCTTCCTCCTTCAAAAACGTAATCCTGATTCACCTGTCGTACCATTCCGACATCCGTTATTGAAAATGTCCTCATACTTCTTCTCCTTCTGCCACATCCGCCTTTACATAGCTGCGTCTGAGCTGACCGCAGGCCCCATCAATATCAGAGCCCATTTCCCTTCTTATAGTAACATTTATTCCGCTTTTTTCAAGTTTATTTTTGAAATTCAAAGCACTTTTCCGGCTTGGACGAACAAAATCACGCTCTTTTACCGGGTTGACCGGTATCAGATTGATATGACAGTTCTTATGCTTTAATAAATGAATCAGTTCCTGTGCATCTTCATCCGTATCATTCACACCATGTACAAGACTGTACTCAAAGCTCACTCTCCGGCCGGTTTCTTTGAAATATTCGTCACAGGCTGCGAGTACTTCTGTGATATCATATTTATTTGCAACCGGCATCAATTTTCTTCGTTTTTCCTGATTTGAACCGTGAAGCGAAAGTGCAAGTGTAATCTGTAAATGCTCTTTCGCCAGTTCTTTCATCCTTGGAACTATTCCACAGGTTGATACGGTGACATTTCTCTGACTGATGTTCAATCCATGCTCATCTGTAAGTAAATGAATAAACTTCAGGAAATTATCGTAATTATCCATCGGTTCTCCGGTTCCCATGATCACCACATTCGAAACCCTCTCACCACTTATCTTCTGAATCTGATAGATCTGTCCAAGCATCTCAGACGGAGAAAGATTTCTCACCAGACCTCCGATCGTTGATGCACAGAATGCACATCCCATCCTGCAACCGACCTGGGAGGAAATACAGACAGAATTTCCATGCTTATATTTCATAAGAACACTTTCGACTACATTTCCATCGTAGAGACGGAACAGGAATTTGTTCGTACCGTCAATCTGGGAAATCTGTCTCTCAAGCATAACAACCGGGAGAATCTCATAATTCTCTTCCAGTTTTTCCCTCAAAGCCTTTGAAAGATTCGTCATCTCATCAAAATGATCTACCAGCTTCACATGCAGCCATTCATAAATCTGTTTTGCACGAAATGCTTTTTCTCCGATCGTTGCCATCTCTTTCTGTAATTCTTCATATCCATAAGCACGGATATCCTTCTTCATCTTAAAGTTTTCCTCCTGTATTTCGCTTTTTCTGTGAGTTATTCACATTGTTTGTCTGCTTTTTCTATTTTTTCACATTTCCTGAAAATCATGCTTTTTTCTTTAATCTTGCAATAAAGAATCCGTCACAATCGTGAACTCCCGGGAAGAATTGGATACATCCCTTCTCGATCACATCACTTCGTAACTCCTTGCAAAGATTTTCTGTAATATCATCCAGTTCAAATTGTGGGTATTCTTTCAAGAACCAGTGTACATTGTCCATGTTTTCTCCCGGATTTACGGTACATGTGCTGTACAGCAATGTGCCGCCATCCTTGACGATTGCTTGTGCGCAAGTCAGAATCTTTCTCTGCAAATCTGCAAGTTCTTCAAGATCTTCCGGTTGTACGCGATATTTCAGATCTGGTTTTTTGCCAAGAACGCCAAGACCTGAACATGGAAGGTCTGCAATCACAAGATCCGCTGTTTCCTTATCATACTCATCAAATACAGAAGCGTCCTTGCATACAGCACAAATATTTCCAAGTCCGGAACGGTCGATATTCTGCCAAATCAGATCTGTCTTATATTCAGTCAGATCTCTTGCTTCAACCCGTCCTGTCTTTTCTTCTGTTCCATTCTCTCTCGCCGCCACTTCATCTGCCAGCTGAAGCTTCTCTGCCACATGAAGTGATTTTCCTCCCGGTGCTGCACAGACATCAATTACATGATCGCCGGCTTTTGGATCTGCCAGTTCTCCGACAAACATAGAACTGATATCCTGTACTGCAAAGAGTCCTTCCTGAAAACTTTCCAGACCTTCCAGATAATCATAATCTGAAAGATAAAACGCATAAGGAAGATACGGATGTGCTTCTACTTTCGCTCCTTCTGCTTCCAGTTTTTCTTTCAATACTTCCGGTGTAACCCGGTTCATACAACAGCGGATCGTAATTGGCTTCTCTTTCTGAAAATCTGCTGCCATCTTCTCTGTGATCTCTTCCCCATATTCTTTCTTCCATAAAGAAAGAATCCATTCCGGGACAGAATATTTCACAGACAATCTCTGTACATCTTCTTTTGGATACTCGATCTCATCCATCTTGCGGACAACATTTCTCAGAACTCCATTCACATATCCCCGCAGACCTGAAAATCCTTTTCGAACCGCAAGCTTTACTGCCTCACTGCACACCGCATGATCCGGTACGCTATCCATATATTTCAGCTGATAGACACTGCTACGAAGAAGATTACGGATGACCGGTTTCATCTTCTTAACCTTTGTCTTAGAAATCTGATTCAAAATATAATCAATTTCTATCATATGTTCCAGAGTACCTTCCACAACTCTGGTGATAAATGCACGCTCACGTTTCTCAAGATATTGATATTTTGACAGAACATCGCCAAGAATCTTATGACTATATGCTCCATTCTCTGTTATTTCCATCAAAATCTCAAGAACGACCTCGCGTTCATTGATCTGCTTTCCCATAAATAATCTCCTATTCTCCGCATTTTGGAGGTTGGCTCTGAACAGTTACAGCATTTTTTCTTTTTATCAGTCATTCCTTCTTCGTCCATTTGTCAGGATCAACAAACGTAAAAGCTGTAAAATCATTGCGGCCGCACTTGCCACATATGTCATTGCTGCTGCCCGAAGTACCTTCTTCACTCCACCAACTTCGTCTTCACGGAGCATTCCTGAATTTCCAAGTACCTTCACCGCTCTTCTGGAAGCATTGATTTCCACCGGAAGTGTTATAAGATGAAATGCCACAGCTACCATAAAGAGCAGAATTCCGATATCAATAAGGAAGCTGGACATCTGGCCATTCATAAACAGGCCGATAATGATCAACGGCCAGGAAATCATGGAACCGAAATTTACGACCGGCACAAGTGCCCCACGGATTGATAAAGGTGCATACCCTTCAAAATGCTGTACTGCATGACCACACTCATGTGCCGCAACTCCGATTGCTGCTACAGAAGTTGAATTATAAACCGGATCAGAAAGTGCCAGTGTCTTGTTTCTCGGATCATAATGATCGGTCAGATTTCCCGCGATATGAGTCACCTGCACATCATAGATTCCATTTCTTCTGAGAATCTGTTCTGCCGCTTCTCGTCCTGTCATCCCTGAATAACTGCGGATCTTCGAATATTTTGCAAATGTTCCTTTCACCTGGGACGATGCAAACAGGCTGAGAACCACACCGATCAGTACCAGTATATAAGTCCAGTCATAATAAAATCCATAATACATACTAAAACTACCTCCTGTTATCTATCTGCAGTCCCCCTCCAGAAGTCCTCTTATTCCTGTGTAAATTTAACTCCGCTTTCAATTGTGTATCCCCTTAAGAAAGCTCCTGTATCCATTCTCTTTTTCCCCGGAATCTGAAGTTCCAGAACTCGTAAGACGCCATCCCCTGTCTGAACAGTAAAGGAATCTTTCTCTACACTCAACACTGTTCCAGGCTCTGCTTTTACCGTGCCATCAGCCTCTGCTTTTGCTCTCCAGATCTTCACTACCTTTTTGTCCCAATGTGTGTAAGCACTTGGCCAGGAATTCAGGCCACGCACCAGACGTTCGATCTGTACTGCGGATGTATTCCAGTCAATATTTCCAAGCTTCTTATCGAGCATTCTGGCATATTCTGTCGGGCTTTCTCCCTGCTTCTCGAAAGTTGCCGTATGATCTTCAATAGCTTTCAGAGTCTCTACACAAAGCTTTGCTCCTGCCTCTGCCAGTTTGTCATGCAGGCTTTCTCCTGTCTCATCTTCTGTGATCGGCACTTCAACCTTCTGGATCATGTCGCCTGTATCCAGTCCTTCGTTCATCTGCATTGTTGTAACACCTGTCACTTCCTCGCCATTGATGATAGACCACTGGATTGGCGCGGCACCACGGTATTTCGGAAGTAGAGATGCGTGTACATTAATACATCCGTATGGTGTCATCTCCAGAATTTCTTTCGGAATGATCTGACCAAATGCAATGACAACCATCACATCTGCATTGTATTTTCTCAGTTCTTCTACACATTCCGGATCACGGATCTTCTTTGGCTGATAAACCGGAATTCCATGTTTTATCGCAGCTTCTTTCACCGGGGTTGGCTGCATCTCTTTACCACGTCCCTTTGGTTTATCTGGCTGGCTCACTACGAGACATACCTCATGTCCTGCTTCCACCAGTGCCTCCAGTGTTCCCACGGAGAAGTCCGGTGTTCCCATGAAAATTATTCTCATCAATTATTCCTCCACTTCGTATTCCATATCTTCCTCGTTGTAGGCCGGTGAATCATGCAGTTCTCCTTCTACTTTCTCTACATAAAGGTGTCCTCCCAGGTGATCGATCTCATGACAGAACGCTCTTGCAAGAAGTTCTTCTCCTTCTATCTCAAACTCCTCCATATTTTCATTAAGTGCACGTACTTTTACATAATTCGGACGAGTTACGATTCCCCATTTTCCCGGCACACTTAAGCAACCTTCTTCGCCTGTCTGCTCACCGGATGTCTCAACAATCTCAGGATTGATCAAAACGATCGGACCCTCTCCGACATCAATCACTACAATCTGTTTGAGAATACCAACCTGCGGTGCTGCAAGACCCACCCCCATCTTCTCATACATCGTATCAAGCATATCTTCAATTAAAATCTTTGTACGAAGTGTCATCTTCGTCACTGGTTTACACTGTTTTTCAAGAACATCATCGCCCATCTCTCTTACTTCTCTGATTGCCATTATTCTTTCCTCTCTTTTCTATAAATTCATCGGGTTAAAATCGAATTGGATTCTCATTTTCTGAAACCCTGAGTTAATTTCTATATATTGTTCCATCCTGTCTTTTAATACAACTAAGGTTCGGTATTCCGGCGCTTTTACGTAAATCACTCTCCGGTAAATATCTTTGATCTTATCCACTCCCGGACTTGCCGGGCCGATCACATCGAGCTGTGCCTGACCTTTGATCCGCAAAATGTATTCCTTCAGATACTTGCACGCTTTCTCTAAAAGCACCTCATCTTCACATGCTGCAAGTACTGCCATCAGGTTCTCCACCGGTGGATATCCCATCAGACTGCGGTAACGGATTTCTTTCTCATAGAATGCTTCATAATCCTGCGCTGCTGAAGCCTCGATTGCATAATGCTCCGGATCGTAAGTCTGAATCACGACCTCACCCGGTCTGTCACCTCTTCCGGCACGGCCTGCTGCCTGTGTCAAAAGCTGAAATGTTCGCTCACCGGAACGATAATCATCTGTATAAAGTGACATATCTGCTGCCAATGCACCGACTAATGTGACCTTTGGAAAATCATGTCCCTTTACGATCATCTGTGTTCCCACAAGAATATCCGCCTCTTCATTCGCAAAGGCAGATAAAATCTGCTCATGGGAATCCTTTTTCTTCGTCGTATCCATATCCATGCGGAGTACTCTTGCCTGTGGGAATCTTGCCTTCACCATATCCTCGATCTGTTGAGTTCCTGCGCGGAATTCTCCGATATAACGGGAACCGCATTCCGGACATTCCGTCACCTTCGGCTGTTCATAACCACAGTAATGACAGACCATTTTCCCGCCTTTGTGTACCGACAAGGATACATTACAGTGCGGGCATTTCACTACATGGCCACATTCTCTGCAGGAAATAAAACCAGAATATCCTCTGCGATTCAAAAACAGCATGATCTGCTCTTTTGCATTCAGTCTGTCTTCAATCAGTTCCTGCAACTTCTCACTCAAGATGGAACGGTTTCCATTCTTCAGTTCCTTTCGCATATCAACTGTATGCACAGTCGCCATCTGCTGCATATGAGAACGATTCTTCATCTCGTAAAGCTGATACTCACCAAGCCTTGCCCGATACATTGCCTCCATTGACGGAGTTGCACTTCCGAGCACAACGCTTGCATCTTCTACTTCTGCCCTGTGGACTGCTACTTCTCTTGCATGATAACGTGGCACCTGCTCACTCTTGTAGGTTGGTTCATGCTCTTCGTCAATAACGATCAGACCCAAATCCGGAAATGGAGTAAAAAGTGCAGAACGTGGTCCGATCATCACATCGACCTCGCCCTTCTTCGCACGCATCATCTGATCGTAACGTTCTCCGGCAGACAGTCTTGAGTTCATGATAGAAACTCTGTCGCCGAAACAGCGGTAAAACCGCATCACTGTCTGATATGTCAGTGCGATCTCCGGAATCAGAACGATTGCCTGTTTTCCCTGGTCAACAACCGTGCGGATCATCTCCATATAGACTTCTGTCTTTCCACTTCCGGTCACTCCGTGAAGCAGATAAGTTCTCCTTGTTCCACACAGATAGTCTTGCCGGAACCCCTGGATCACATGCTGCTGTTCTTCCGTATAGATGATCTCCTGTTGTGATTTCTTTACCTGTTTCACCGGATTACGGTATACCTGCTCTGACTCTATCTTCAACACGCCCTGCTCTTCCAATGCCCGGATTACAGGCAGTGTCACATTTAATTTTTTCGTCACCAGCTCATAATCCAGAATTGGGGCTTCCTTCAAAGCTTCCAAAAGCCTTGCTCTTGCTTTCTGATTCTTCTTCTGATAAAAAGCCAGCTTCTCCTGACTCTCTTCCTCAGTAAGCAGCAAACGGAGATGTTTCTTTACCTTCGCATTCTCCTTCTGCTTGATTGGCAGCACTGTCTTAAGCGCCTGGATCATCGTTCCGCCATACTGCTCTTTCATCCATGCCGCCAGCGCGATCAGTCTCGCTTCGATTGCCACACTGTTTCTGGAAATGTCTGTAATCTCCTTCACCTTTGACAGATCATAATTGCAAGTCTCTGATAATGAAGTCACATAACCTTTGATCTGTCGGTTTCCTTTTCCAAAAGGGATAATTACTTCCAGCCCCGGATACAGCTCGTCTTTCAGTCGTTCCGGTATTCGGTACTGAAAGATCTTATCCAGTTTTTCATGTTGTATATCTACAATAACATCTGCAAACACAATCTTATTTCTCTTTTAATTCTTCCAGAACTTCTTTGATCAGCACGCGCTCATCCATCGGATGCTTCACGCCGCAGATCTCCTGATAGTCCTCATGTCCTTTTCCTGCCAGCACAATAACATCACCCGGTTCGCCGTGTTCGATTGCATATTTGATTGCCTCTTTACGATCACAGATTTCCACATATTTTCCATCTGTCTTTGCGATTCCGGTTTTGATATCGTTAATAATATCCTGTGGTTCTTCAAATCTCGGATTATCTGATGTAATGATTGTCAGGTCTGCCAGTCTTCCGGATACCTCACCCATCTCGAATCTTCTGTCTTTAGAACGGTTTCCGCCGCATCCGAACAGACATACAAGACGCTTCGGATTATATTCCTTCAATGTTGTCAGAAGACTTTCAAGACTCATCGCATTGTGCGCATAATCGATCATCAGTGTAAAATCATCAGACACCTTGATCATCTCGATACGTCCTTTTACCTTTGCCTTCTTAAGTGCATCTTTGATCATCTCAACCGGCACCTGGAAATGGCGGCAGACTGAGATTGCAGTCAGTGAATTGTAAACACTGAACTTGCCTGGAACATCGATTTCCACATCAAAGTCCATCACTCCTGCAACATGGTATGCAACACCAAGATATCCTGGTCTGGATACCAGTTCTACATTCTCTGCGCGAAGATCTGCCTCCGGTGAAAATCCAAATGTCTCAATCTTACATGTAGACCCTTTAAATACATCTTTGAAATACTTGTCATCCACATTGGCGATTCCGAGCTTACACTGTTTGAACAAAAGCCCTTTGCATCTCTTGTAATCATCAAAATCCTTATGCTCATTCGGACCGATATGATCTCTTCCAAGATTTGTGAAAATACCGATCTCAAATGGAATTCCCGCTGTTCTGTGAAGCATCAGTCCCTGTGATGAAACTTCCATAACAACACAATCACAGCCAGCTTCTACCATCTCTGCAAAATATTTATGGATTGTATAAGACTCCGGTGTTGTATTACATGACGGGATCTTCTTGTCTCCGATAATTGCCTCGATTGTACCGATCAATCCAACCTTGTGTCCTGTCTCTTCAAGAATAGACTTGATCATGTAAGTTGTTGTTGTCTTTCCTTTTGTTCCTGTAATACCGATGACTTTCATCTTATCTGCCGGATATCCAAAGTAAGCCGCTGACATCAGAGCCAGTGCATAACGAGTATCCTCTACCTTAATTACAGTCACATTTTCCGGCACTTCGACATCTTTCTCTACAACAACAGCTGCCGCACCTTTCGCCGCAACATCCGCTGCATATTTATGTCCATCAGATACTGCTCCGCTGATACACACGAAAACAGATCCTTCTTCCACTTTTCTTGAATCATTGATCAGTGTTGTTACTTCCGTAGAATCACTTCCCTGTACTACTGTGTAGTCCAGGCGTTCTAATAATTTATCTAATTTCATGATCTAACCCTCCTGTTCTGAACTGGTGTATTGCATCATTGACTTTCAGGCAAATAACGATTGTCTTAACCTTTATAGAATAACATAATCTCACCACATATGCAAAAAAACCTACATAATCTTTCGTCCTGTTTTCGTCTTTCGAATCAGCCAGACACATCCAAATGACAATAACACAAGTCCCACACTCACTACCGGAATCATGATCCAGGCTGAAAATGTCTCTGGCTTAATATTTCTCTTATAAACATCAAGAAACATGATATGGATCAAATAAATCCCAAAGGAACATCCACAAAATCTGTCAATCCACTTCTTTGCCTGTTCGGACGGATTGAATTCGCTCTTTTTCAATCGTACTAACATAAGAAATGCCATCGTTGCTGCCAGTGCAAGCAGTGGATTACCATATTCCAGCAGACGTTCATAATGTTCTCCATCCTGCAAGGTTGCCGCATAAGTCAGCCCATAATTTAATGCCATGCATACTACAAAAATACCTGCCGGAATCATTTTCCCCTTCATCACATGCTTACGATATTTATATATATAATATCCGATAAATACATAATAAGAATAGATTCTGTCCCCCACCATTGGGACGGAATAATACATCTTTTCATCAAAAAATGTGGAAATATAATTGAACAAAACAGCCGCCGTAATCACCGCAAGAAATGCGCGTTCCATCCGAAGGTTCATCCCTTTACACATAACCTGGAAAAAAGGAAGTACCAGATAGATCGGAATCATTGCATACAGATACCACAGATGCTGTTCTACCGGCTTATATAATAAATCTTTGATTTGATAAGAATCCTTCATATAAACTGCATTCCAGATCATATATATTACGCTCCACACAAGCAGAACAATTAGAAAACGAAAGATTCTTTTTGCATGTTTATGAAGTGATTCCTGTCTTCCAAGCAGAAGTGCTCCTGTAATCATGAAAAAACATGGTACACTTATCCTTGCCAGTAGATTTAATAGCAGTGAAAAATTGTACTCCCCAATCGTAATATCGCCATAGGCTCTGCAATAATAATTCGATACATGAATCACAATAACAAATATAAAGGAAATCATTCGAATCAATTCCAGATTATAATTTTTCTCTTTCAATGCACGTTCCTCTTTCTATCTCTTCTAAATTCCATCTTTTTTCTTCTTTCCGTCCGGTTTATAAAATGTGCCTTTCACAACCGCACCCTTTCCATAACGATTGTTCAGCTGTTCCAATGCGGCATTTAATTTTTTATGTTTCTCGTCCGGTTCTTTTGGAAATTCAATATCAAAAATTGTCAGCTGCTCCGGTGCATTCTCTTCTACTAACTTTGACGTTCGGATTCCGAGCAGACGGACAGGTTCTCCACTCCAGCTTTCACGGAACAAATTACAGGCTGTCTCACATAAGATAACCGGATCATTCGTCGGCTTTTGAAGCTGCACCTGATGCGACATATTTCTGAAATCATAGTAGCGTACCTCCATACTCACCATCCCGGCTTTCTTGCCTGCCTTCTTCAGCCTGCTTCCCACGCTCTGTGCAAGCTCACGAAATACATCTCTCGCTTCTTCATAAGTCGTTGCATCCTCTGACAGAGTCGTTGAATTTCCTACTCCCTTTGCCTCTTCCGGTTCATACTGTACCTTATCGTCTCCAATTCCATTTGCAAAATTCCAAAGCATCCGTCCATGACTTTTTAAATGCAGCGTAATTACATTTACATCCGCATGAGCAAGATCTCCAATTGTATTGATTTCAAGTTTCTTGAAAACCTCCACACTTGAACGCCCTGCCATAAAGAGTTCTCCGATCGGAAGTGGCCACATTTTCTGCGGAACCTCTTCCGGAAATAACGTATGGATCCGATCCGGTTTCTGAAAATCCGAAGCCATCTTCGCTAACAGTTTATTACTGGAGATTCCAATATTCACCGTGAATCCAAAACGTCTCTTTACCTCTTCCTTAATCTCCATCGCCCCGTCCACCGGTGTTGGATAGCGCCCGGCAAGCTCTGTGAAATCCATATAACATTCATCGACACTGACCTGCTCGATCTTCTTTGTATATGTCCGCAGGAAATCCATCAGCATCCGGCTCTTTTCTCGATACATCTTATGATTCGGCGGTGCTGTCACAAGATTCGGACATTTTCGAAATGCATTTACTACAGGTTCACCCGTCTGAATCCCATAGGATTTGGCAAGTGATGATTTTGCAAGAACGATTCCATGACGAGAGCTCTGATCTCCGCCAATAATCGCCGGAATCTCCCGCAGATCCACTTTTGATCCATTTTTCAATTGTTCAACCGCCGTCCAGCTTAAAAATGCTGAATTGACGTCGATGTGGAAAATAATGCGCGCCATGGTAGCCTCCTTTCTGGATTCTGCCTGAGTTCTTTCTTAGTATTAATTCTTGTTGTATGCATATACATTCTGTCAGTTTCTTATTTTAACATAGAGTCTGCTCTTGTATCAATTACTTCGGTGAACGAAAAAAAGGCTGTGAAAAATCCAATTTTCTAAAAATCTCCGGAAAATTTTCATTTTTCACAGCCCTGTATATTATATCGTAACTATACTGATATTTTGATGTTGGGGGCAAAAGCCCCCAACTAGGATACCTACG
>OHMK01000823.1_pt1 | contig 11475 bp, 10 predicted proteins | sample 1569291 | NCBI WGS metagenome assembly OHMK01 (sample SAMEA3879517, study PRJEB24766) | human gut metagenome | biome: human-associated habitat; feature: feces | place: USA | collected 1985/1987 | reverse complement strand
AAACAAGAAAATGATTCTGATCGATGCTTATCCGGAAGGTGCTTATACCTTCCAGAATGTCGGTATAGATGATTATTCGGGAGGGTATCAGATCGGAGAATACCTGTATTCCTGTGGATATAAGAAAGCATTGTTTGTTGCAGAAACAGAGCAGGACAGCGATTACTATCGGTGGATGGGATTCAAACAGGCGATGGAAAAACAAGGGGGATTCTGCAGTCGTTCCAGATATATAGTTATTCCGGGTAAAAGAGATCTTCGCCTTAGGAAATACAGAGAACTTCTTCCACGCTTTCTTGAAGCAAAAGCGCTGGCCTTTTCTTCAGATTATAATGCGATAGAAGCAATAAATTTCTTTTTTGACGAAGGAATCATGGTTCCGGAGCAGATTTCTGTTACAGGATATGATGACAGTGTTTACGCGAGCATGATTCGACCGAAACTGACAACAGTTCATCAGGATATTCCACAAAAAGCACATGTGGCGTTGGAACGTCTGATGAAATTGATTCAGGGAGAGACGCTGAACGAATTAAATATAAAAAACCCAGTCTATCTGGTAAAGAGGGATTCTGTCAAAGAATGACAGGATCCTTTTTTTGCATATATAGGCGAGCAGGTGCAATGACCTGTTTTTCTTTGTATAAACTGTATAAAAGCAGGAAATAAACTTTGTTACCTTTTGTAGTTTCACGAGAAACCTCTTGATACTGCAAGGATGAGGTGAGTATAATGAATGGTGTGGTTGCAGGAGCGGTCAAATAATTAGAAATGAGGAGACTTGGCATGGAGAAAAAATGGTGGAAAGAAAGTGTAGTATATCAGATATATCCAAAGAGTTTTAAAGACAGTAACGGTGATGGCGTGGGAGATATCAGAGGAATCATACAGAAACTCGATTACCTTAAAGAACTTGGGGTAAATGTGTTATGGATTTCTCCGATGCTGGAATCACCTCAGGACGATAATGGTTATGATATTTCTGATTACCGTAGAATTTATGAAGAATATGGAACGATGGAGGATTACGAGGAGTTGTTGTGTGAAGCACACAAAAGATCCATCAGGATTCTGATGGATCTCGTAGTCAACCATACATCGGATGAACATAACTGGTTTATTGAAAGCCGCAAGTCAAAAGATAATCCATATCGTGATTATTATATCTGGAAAGACCCGGTAAACGGAAAAGAACCTAATAACTGGGGCGGAGCATTCGGCGGTTCTGCATGGGAATATGATCCGCAGACACAGATGTATTACCTGCATCTGTTTTCAAAAAAACAGCCGGATCTCAATTGGGAAAATGAAAAAGTACGCCAGGAAGTTTACGATATGATGAAATTCTGGTGTGAAAAAGGAATTGATGGTTTCCGTATGGATGTTATCAGTATGATTTCCAAAGATCAGAGATTTCCGGATGGAGAAATGAATAACGGACTTTATGGCGATTTTGGACCATATAGCGTACATGGTCCAAGAGTCCATGAATTTCTTCAGGAAATGAATCATGAAGTCCTTTCAAAATATGATATCATGACAGTTGGTGAAACAGCTGGAGTTACAATTGAAGAAGCACAGAAATATGCGGGTGAAGACAGAAATGAACTGAATATGGTATTCCAATTTGAGCATGTGGAGAGTGGATGCGGAGATTATGGAAAGTGGACAACTCAAAAATATGATTTTAAAGAGTTTAAAAACATCATGATCAAATGGCAGGAGAAACTCCAGGGTAAAGCATGGAACAGTTTGTTTTTAGGTAATCATGATCAACCGAGAAGCGTCAGCCGTTTTGGAAATGACAATCCGGTATACAGAGAAACATCTGCAAAAATGCTGGCCACCTGTATTCACATGATGCAGGGAACGCCATATGTATACCAGGGGGAAGAGCTTGGTATGACAAATGTTTATTTTGACAAACTGGAAGATTACCGTGATATTGAAAGTATTAATTACTTTAAAGAGTTTACGGAATCAGGTCTTATGACTCCGGAACACATGATGAAATGTCTGATGCTGAGAAGCCGTGACAATGCGAGAACTCCGATGCAGTGGGATGACAGTAAACAGGCTGGATTCACAGAGGGCGAGCCGTGGATCAAAGTGAATCCGAACTACAAGAAGATCAATGCAGCACAGCAGCTTGAAGATCCGGATTCTATTTTCCATTACTATCAGAAACTGATCAGCTTGCGCAAAGAGAAAGAAATCATTGTTTATGGCGAATTTGAACCGCTTTATCGTGAAGACGAGCAGATTTTTGCTTACACAAGAAAAGGGGATCAGGAAAAACTTCTGACTGTCTGCAACTTCAGTGATAAGAATGCAGAAGTAGAAGTGCCGGAAGAATTTAAAGGCGCAGAGTGTCTGATCACAAACCTTGGAAGAAAAGAATTCGACGGAAAAATTATTCTGAACCCATATGAAGCATTCGTATTATATTATAAACATCAGGTGACAGAGAAATGATTAGAAAATATAGATATGGAACTCCGTTTAATACGGAGGCACTGACTGAAAAAATTGAAACAACTGAGGGCGTTCTCCCATATGGAGAGGTCAGTCAGGAGGAAGGATTTGTTTTTACTTATATCATGGATGAAGATGACATTGTCTATGGTCTGGGTGAAGCCAATCGTGGAATCAACAAGAGAGGGTATTGTTATATCAGTAATTGCACAGATGATCCGGTACATACAGAGGACAAGCGTTCTTTGTACGGAGCACACAACTTTATCATCGTGAGTGGAAAGACTACATTTGGATTGTTTTTTGACTATCCGTCGAAACTGACCTTTGATATTGGATATGACAGAGAGGATACACTCAGGGTATCCTGCGAAAATGCTGATCTGGATATCTACGTGCTTGAAGGTGAGAATGCTTATGATATCGTAAAACAGTTTCGCCACGTAATCGGACGCAGCTATATCCCGCCGAAGTTTGCTTTTGGTTTCGGACAGAGCCGCTGGGGGTATACGACGAAAGAAGATTTCCGTACTGTCGCAAAAGGATATCGGGAGAATCATATCCCAATCGACATGATTTACATGGATATTGATTACATGCAGTCATTCAAAGATTTCACAGTGAATGAAGAAAATTTCCCGGATTTTCCAGAATTTGTGCAGGAAATGGATGACCAGGATATTCGCCTGATTCCGATCATTGATGCCGGTGTGAAGGTTGAGCCGGGATATGAGATTTACGAGGAAGGTGTCAAAAACAACTATTTCTGTAAGAGAGAAGACGGAAGTGATTTTGTTGCAGCTGTATGGCCGGGAGATACCCATTTTCCGGATATGCTGAATCCGGAAGCCAGAAAATGGTTCGGGGACAAATATCGTTTTCTGATCGAACAGGGAATAGAAGGTTTCTGGAATGATATGAACGAGCCTGCAATCTTTTATTCTTCCGAAGGCCTTGCAGAGGCAAGAGAACTTGCCGGAGCGTTTGCAAAGGATACCGAAGGCAAGACCCATCCCTGGGAAATGCAGGACAAGATGCTCAGTATTGCAAATAATCCGGAAGATTATAAAAGATTTTATCACAATGTCGATGGCAAAAAGATCCGTCATGACAAAGTACATAATCTTTTTGGCTACAATATGACAAGAGCAGCAGGAGAAGCTTTTGAACGCATTGACCCGAAAAAACGTTTTCTGATGTTTTCCAGATCTTCTTATATCGGAATGCACCGTTATGGCGGAATCTGGACAGGCGATAATAAATCCTGGTGGTCGCATATCCTTCTTAACCTGAAGATGCTGCCGTCTCTGAATATGTGCGGTTTCCTGTATACGGGTGCTGACCTTGGAGGATTTGGCAGTGATACGACAAGAGAACTGTTGCTTCGTTTTCTTGCACTTGGTGTATTCACACCACTGATGCGTAATCATTCAGCAACGGGAACAAGAGAGCAGGAATGTTATCAATTTGAAAAAATCGAGGATTTCCGCGCTGTCATTAATACAAGATATCGTCTTGTGCCGTATCTGTACAGTGAGTACATGAAAGCTGTGCTGAATGATGACATGTATTTCAAACCACTTGGGTTTGTTTATCCGGATGACAAGAGAGCAATCAGGATAGAGGATCAGCTGATGCTTGGAAACGAGATCATGATCGCTCCGGTCTACGAGCAGAACGCAAGAGGCCGTTATGTTTATCTGCCGGAAGAAATGAAATTTATCAAGTTCCTGCCGGACGGAAGCATTTCTGAAGAGGTTCTCGCAAAAGGTATTCATTATGTAGATGTGGCACTAAATGAAGTACCGCTCTTCATTCGAAGTGGTAAATGCATCCCGGTTGCAGAAGCAGCAGAGTGTGTGAAAGATATTGATACCGAACATCTGCAGCTTATCGGATATAAAAACAGCAGTTATACGATGTATGAGGATGATGGAATTCACAAGGATTACGATAAGGAAGAGAATTATCGGGTATTCACAAATTAACTTTTAAGTGTAAAGAAAAAATAGCCAATGTTAATTTCCATTGCTTGTATCGGAAACAGCATATTCGTATAATTTATAATGTACATGTACATATCGAATAGAAGGGATATGAAATTATGATTAATGAGAATATAAAGCATTTCCGAAAAACAAGGGGAATGAGCCAGGAAGAAATGGCAGTAAAGTTAAATGTTGTTCGGCAGACAGTTTCAAAATGGGAAAAGGGATTATCCATTCCGGATGCAGATGTTTTGATTGAAATGGCAAATTTGCTTGATGTATCGGTTAGTCAAAGTGTCTATATCAGAACCTTTTATCGTTTCTTGATATAGACACTTTTTTTAATAGTCATTCTATTAACTAATTGATATTTTCGCCGTTTGTTGAAATAACTTCTTTATACCACTCGAAAGAATCTTTCTTTCTTCTGGACAAGTCTCCTGTTCCATCGTTATGTTTATCCACATAGATGAATCCATATCTCTTATCCATCTCACCGGTTCCTGCACTGACAAGGTCGATGCATCCCCATGGTGTATAACCCATCAGATCTACACCATCTTCCTCTACCGCCTTTTTCATTTCTGAAATGTGGTGCTGCAGATATTCCACACGGTATGGATCGTGGATGCTTCCATCCTCTTCTAAAGTATCATATGCTCCAAATCCATTTTCTACAATAAACAATGGTACTTTGTAGCGATCTGTAAACCAGTTCAATGAATAGCGCAGTCCAATCGGATCAATCTGCCATCCCCATTCACTTGCCTTTACGTACTGATTCTTTATGCGATCCTTTTCTCCGCGGTAGTCATATTCCGGATTATCTGGTTCTGCTTTTGTACAGAAAGACATATAATAACTGAAACCGATATAATCGACACAGCCCTGTTTTAACACTGCAAGATCTTCTTCTGTTACGTCAATCTTAAGGTCTTTTCTTTCCCAGTATTTCAAAATATTTACAGGGTATTCTCCTTTTACATGCACATCTGTATAATAATATCTTTTCTGCATGGCTTTTTCAGCCTGCAGTATATCTTCCGGACGGCAGGTAGCCGGATAGATTGGGCACATTGCGATCATGCAGCCAATCTGAAATTTCGGATTAATCTCATGTCCAGCTTTTATCGCTTCGGCACTGGCAACCAGTTCATAGTGAGATGCCTGATACATCAATTCTTCCGCATTTTCTTCTGGTTTAATTATAATCCCGGAATTAGCATAAAGCATAAATCCATCACCGATATCTGCCTGGTTGTTAATCTCATTAAATGTCATCCAATATTTTACTTTGTCTTTGTATCGCTCAAAGCATGTTACTGCAAATTTCACGAAGAAATCAATCAGTTTTCTGTTTCTCCATCCACCGTACTCTTGTACAAGATGCAGAGGCATCTCAAAATGACTCAGTGTGATCACTGGTTCGATCCCATATTTCAGACATTCATCAAACATGTCATCATAGAATTTTAATCCGGCTTCATTCGGCTGTTCTTCATCACCATTTGGGAAGATACGTGTCCATGCAATACTTGTACGGAAACACTTGAATCCCATTTCCGCAAATAAGCGGATATCTTCTTTATAGTAATCATAAAAATCGATTGCTTCATGATTCGGATAATTCTCGCCTTTTAGTATTTCACCTGTTATTCTTCTTCTTGTATTTACATCTCCGCCGGTTACAACGTCCATAATGCTCAAGCCTTTTCCATCTCGATCATAGGCACCCTCCAGCTGATGGGCAGCAACTGCGCCACCCCAGAGAAAATCTTTTCGAAATCCCATTGTTATTTCCTTCCTGTTGTCTTAATTACTTTGTATAATAGCGTTGGGGGCTTTTGCCCCCAACTTTTCTGTTTCTATATTCAATTACATCTTGATGATTATTTCTCATCAATTCTCTTATACAGTGTAATGAATTCATCTGCAAGAATGCGGAATGCTTCTGCACTCATAAGCTGATCTTCTGCATGCATCAGAAGCATGTATCCATTGGAAATTTCACCATTTGCATCCATTGTCAAAAGATCTGCATGAGCGTTATGTCCAAGTGAAAAGGCTTCATCTCCTTGTTTGATCAGCTCTGCTGCCTCATCATATTTTCCTTCTTTCGCACAATGGATTGCATTGATAAAATGTGTTCTTGCTGTACCTACATATGTGATGATCTGAAAACATGACAATTCAAATTTTTCGTTCATTTTTTTCTCCTATCCTGCTATTATTTTTATTCTGATTTTACCAGTCTTCATCCTCATCTTCTACCGGCTGATTCTTCTCCTGAACCAGATTCATCTTGTCAACCTTCTTAATGAATGGCAGATAAACAAAGAATGAAACACAAAGGATCACTAACTGAAGTAAAGCACTTTTCCATCCTGCTAAAAGGAATCCTGAGATAATCGGTGGACAAGTCCATGGGATCTGTGTTGCTCCATATAATGGGCAGATTCCTGTATACAGTGCAAAATACTGGATTAAACATGCGATCACAGGCATTCCAATAAACGGAATTGCAAGCATTGGGTTCATAACGATCGGAGTACCAAACAGAACTGGCTCATTGATTCCAAATAATGCCGGAATAATTCCCAATTTACCAAGTGCTTTCAACTGTTTTGATTTTGCAAAGAAGAACATATACATTACAAGTCCGATTGTGATACCTGCACCTGTTATATTGATAAACTGATCATAAAACTGCTGTGTTACAATATGGCCTCCGTTTGCTATTGTAAGTTCTACACCACTGTCAATAATAGCCTGATTTGCAAGGCTGTTTGCCTGTAATAGTCCTGTCATGATTCCACCAACTACTGTTGAACCATGAACTCCGAAGAACCACAGGAATGGTCCTGTAAAGCACATCAGAACTGCTCCACCAAGGGAGTCTGTCATTTTCTGAAGTGGTGTCTGAACAACTTTGTAAATAATTTCCATACCTGTTGTGTTGAATCCAATAGAACAGATACCGTGAATTACTGCAGCCCCTGTCAGGATTACGAATGCCGGGATTAATGCTGAGAATGCATTTGTTACACCTTCCGGAACTCCGGCCGGCATTTTAATACGTATATTTTTCTTCAAGAACCAACAGTAAATAGGCGGTACAATCAATCCGACAATGATTGCTCCAATCATTCCCTGTCCTGCTGTCCATGTCTTATTAATAATTCCACTAACAACTTCTCCACCTTCTGTTGTTATGGACGAAGGCATCAGAATCAAGAATGATGCCAATGAAATAATTGCACAGTTGAGTGGTTCCTGATTTTCCAGTTTCGCATAGCTATAGCTGATACCGATAACTGCGATCATCGCACTGATGGAGAATGTTGCACCACATGCCTGATCTAATACTGCTTTGATTCCTGTAGACTCTAATACATCGACAACTGCCTTTACCGGAAAGTTTGACAGGATCAGGAAGATTGATCCGATGATCAGAGGAGACATGGAAGTCACCATACCATTTTTTATTGACTGTATTCCCTTTGTATTAATAAACTTAAGGATTACAGGGATTACTTTTTCGTTAAATTTCTCTTTCATTTGCTACTACCCTTTGCTCTGTTTTTTTGCTTTAAATTGTGTATCTTTGTTTTCTCTTATTTATTTTTCGCAAGCTTATATGCAAATTTCAAAACATTCATTCCATTGCACATTCCATAATCCTGCATTGGGATCACATCTACCGGAACCCCTTTTGGATCACAGATCTCTTTTGCTCTGGCAAGCTGATATCCTACCTGTGGTCCGAGCAGTGCTACATCCACGCCTTCAATCACGCGTTCCATCTCTGTAAATGGATATGCTACGATATCAACATCTTTTCCTTTTTCCTTTGCTGCCTCTTCCATCTTCTTTACGAGAAGACTGGTTGACATTCCTGCTGCACAAAATAATCGAATTACCATGATTGTTTCCTCCCTTATTTTTTTCTCATTTGCTTTGATGGTGCTAGTATAACAAGTATTTTTCGTTTTGTCAGTACTTTTTCCTGTTTCTGGTTTCTGTTCCATATAGACGGAATTTGTTACATAAAAAAAACAGGGCATTCTACTTTATTGTGTAAAATGCACTGTTTTCCTTTTCCTTTTTTGTATATTATGATACTTTTTAGTGTATTCTGTTTTTTTTGTTACTTGTCTGGTTACTATTCGTACCATTACATTCTACAACCTTAATGAAATAAGTCTTCCATATCATTTTGAAACAGATCATCTGTATCGTTATGGACGCCCTTCAATTCTCTTCCGATTAATTCCAAAATAAAAACGACTGCCATCTGGGATGTCAGATCATAATCTTCGTCTTGTTTATATTTATACTCTGAAACATAATAATTTATATTGCAGTCACTCATCTTCGCCAAAGAACAGTTTGCCTTATTTGTAATAGATATCAGGCTGCTCCCTCTTCTTTTCAACTTTTCTGCCAACATCAGTGTCTGTTCCGTCTCTCCTGATACAGACAATGCGATTGTAGCTATTCTCTCACCTTTTCCACGAAATACTGGCGTGAACGGATCATCAATAGCAAATGAAAACCAGCCTACATTATTAAAATATCTTGCCCCATACTTTCCTATAAAAGAAGAATTCCCCACACCTACAAATATAATTGACGATGCCTTTGTAAGTAACTTCACAGCTTCCTGGATATTCTCAGCAAATGCCTGTGTCTGCACCCGTTCAAAGAAATCTTTAACCGCAGTAAGATCCATATTGATTTTCTTCTGTTCCTTGCTGCTGACTTCCTGTTTTAATTTCAAACGGAATTCAGAATATCCCTCGCATCCTACCTTTTTACAAAAGCGAAGGATCGTCGTTGTTGAAACATGAACCGCCTCTGCCAGCTCGCGTACTTTCATATATACTACTTTCTCTTCATTGCTGATGATGTAATTATACACATCCATCTCCAACTGATTAAAGGATTTTATCATCTCATGCGTAAACATATGAATTCAGTTCCTTTCTATTTTTTCTCTCTATTCCATTCTTCTAATTATTCACTCAACAACTGGCTTGCTTCCTTCCAGCACTGTCGTCCTGCTGCCAGGATGGAACACGGCTGATCCAACGTGATCATTCCGCCCTCTGCTGTTGAGATAAATCCTCCTGCTTCCATCACGATCAAAGATGCTGCCGCATAATCCCACGGATACAGCATCAGTTCAAGATAGACTCCATTTGCACCGGATGCCACACGGCAGATATCAAGTGCTGCTGAACCACCGGCACGAATTCCAAGGCTGTTCAGATACAGCTTCTTCGCATGGTCAAAGATTCTGTCTGTATCTTCTGTCTGATACCGTGCAGTTCCGAATGCAACCAGATTATCTGCAAGTCCTTTATCCGAACAGTGAATCTCTTTTCCGTTCAGCTTCGCCCCTTCGCCTTTCACAGCGGAATACATTTCTCTTGTGTAAGGGTTGTAAACACAGCCAAACAGCATTCTTCCAAACTTCGTCAGCCCGACTGAGATACAGCTGTGCTTGTAATCAAAGATAAAGTTCGTCGTTCCGTCAATCGGATCTATAATGAAGCAATAGCCATCTCCAAGTTCCTGCTGCATCCCGTCTTCCTCTGCAAGAAATGTCGCTTCCGGTATGAGTTGACGCAAATTCTGGATCAGATAAAACTGAATCTCCTTGTCATGCTTTGTCACAAAGTTTGCGGTTCCTTCTTTATCAAAAACTGTCAGTTCCTCGTCCTGTGCCTGAAGCATCAGTTCCCCTGCCAGTGTCACTATCTTCATGATTTCATCGTATAACATGTTGGTTGTAGTCCTTTCCTGTTTATTCATCCAATCTTACAGATTCCATTTTTCTATACTGCTGATTCTGCTAATACTTCTTTGTCTTTCTATCTTATCATGATTTTCTACATTAATCTATATAGAACAAAGAATGTGCCTCGGCACATTCTTGTGCCTGCAGCGTTGCTGAGCGCCAGTGACGCTCGTCCAGCAACGACCGGAGTGAAACGTAGACGCTTACGACGCCTACATTATACGCCGCAGTGCGCATCCTAAGCGGAGCGTTTTATCAATAAAAACAAAAAGATGTCCTGACAGATCTTTCTTCCGGAGGGCTAATCCTTATTATCGATCTGTTAAAACATCTTTTCTTAACTAGAAATTAAATGAGTATATGTATGACTTTCTCTTACAGGTTTGCTTTGAAGAACTCTTCCATCTTAGCTGCTTTTATAGCTTCGCTACTGAAAAGTCTTGTCTCTGACATTCTATTATTCGCCGATTCGACCTCTGAGAAACCAGCACCTGCGAGGGATGTCATCCAAAGATCAAGCAGACGATTGGCATTCTGAATGTCACCACTTGCATTTACATCCATCACTCCATAAATTAAAGACACACCTGCTTTTCCTGCCAAAGTCTTCGTTATATCGTTCAGAAGCTCTTCTTCGTTTTTCAAGTAAGTAGAACAACCATTCTCGAAGCCACCAATGCAGCTCTGATTCCCACGAATGGTAACGATGCCGATGCTGTCAGGATTCAGAATCTCTCCTACAACTGCGTGAGCTGCTTCATGTAATGCAATCTTCTGCAACTCTATGGAGTCAGTTTCTTTATCTGCCTTTTGGAGTTTATAAACTTCCTGAAGCAAGGCATCTGTTACATCATCTTTGTAAATATGCTCGTGTCCTTGGTAGGTGCTATTCAATGCAGCAAGGTTCATTACTGTTTCAAGGGTAGCACAGCTCACCTTGGGCATAGCTTTGACGATATCTGAGATAAGGACATCTTCTGCCAAATCCTTGTCTCGGAGATAATAGCTGACGATCCTCTCCGCAATATTTCCCATTGGAGGGTCAAGATAAAGCGTGTAGTCGAATCTTCCGGGTCTTAGCAGCGATGGCGGCATATACTTTGTGTCATTCGTTGTGGCAATCACAAAAATGTCTGTGTTCCTTGCATCGTCAATACAGGCTTGTAAGCAAGCCCATTCTGGCGCATAGGGAGAGTTGCTTTCTACGTA
>OHMK01000822.1_pt1 | contig 11488 bp, 8 predicted proteins | sample 1569291 | NCBI WGS metagenome assembly OHMK01 (sample SAMEA3879517, study PRJEB24766) | human gut metagenome | biome: human-associated habitat; feature: feces | place: USA | collected 1985/1987 | reverse complement strand
GTTTCTGCGGTGGATGGCCGAGGTGCGCCGGGCCCCGCTGCTGGGCCTTGCGCTGGGCACAGGGATGACGCTGGTGGTGCAGAGCAGTTCGGCCACCATCGCGGTGCTCCAGCGGGCAGCCCAACAGGCCGGGCCGGACGGCATCCACAGCGTGCTGGGGCTGGCGGGGGCCCTGCCCATCCTGCTGGGGGACAACATCGGCACCACCATCACCGCCATCCTTGCGGCGCTCGGCCAGCCGCAGGATGCCAAGCGCACCGCCGCTGCCCACTGCTGCTTCAATTTGTCGGGGAGCGTGGTCTGTCTGCTGGCCCTGCCGTGGATGACAAAGCTCGTGGAGGCTGTTTCCCCCAAGGGGCCGGAGCTGGAGATCATTGCGCGGCAGATCGCCAACGCCCACACCCTGTTCAATGCGGCGTGCACGCTGGTCTGGCTACCGCTGACGCCGGTGATGGTGAAGCTGGTCTGCAAGCTGGTGCCGGAGCAGGAAAGCTCCGGCGGGGAACGTTAAAGATCGCGGCTTTTCAGCAAAAAAAGCCGTTTGTCCATTGACAAGGCTTCGCGGCCCGTCGTATACTTACAGTGTCTTGTAAAACCCGCCGCATTGCGCGGACAAGAAAGAGGAGCGAAAGAAAATGAAAAACAACAACAGCAGCATCAAAACGGTGGTCGCCGTCGGTATCGGCGCCGCATTGTTCTTTGTTCTGGGCCGCTTCGTGGCGATTCCCAGCCCGGTGCCCAACACCAACATCAGTCTGCAGTACGCCGTTCTGGCCCTGCTGGCTGCCATGTACGGCCCCGTGGCGGGCGGCCTGATCGGCTTCATCGGCCACACCCTGATCGATCTGTCTTGGGGCGGCAGTCCGTGGTGGAGCTGGGTCATCGCATCGGCCTTCGTAGGCGTTGTGGTCGGCCTGTTCGCCAAGAAGCTGGACCTGCAGGAAGGCGAGTTCGGCAAGAAGCAGATGGCAGCCTTCACCGCCGCCAACATCGTGGCACACCTGCTGGCATGGGTCGTGGTTGCCCCTGTGCTGGACATCCTGATCTACGCCGAGCCGGTCAAGAAGGTCTTCGCGCAGGGTGCGTTCGCCGCTATCTCCAACATCATCACCGCAGTGGTGGTGGGCGGTCTGCTGGTGCTGGCCTATACCAAGACCATCGCCAAGAAGGGCTCGCTCGATCAGGAGTGATTTTTGGATGGAACCCGCAGCCTTTCCTTCGGCCATCCCGGAGGAAGGGCTTTTTGTTTGAACAGCTGAGGTAACGTACCCATGGCAGAACGCAGAGAACCCATTATATCGTTCCAGAATTTTTCGTTCCAGTACCGCGCCCAGAAGCGCCCGACGCTGACCGGCATCGATCTGGACATCTACCCCGGTGAGCGGGTGCTCATTGCGGGCCCCTCCGGCAGCGGCAAAAGCACGCTGGCGGGCTGCATCAACGGGCTGAACCCCTTCTCGAACCCCGGCGAGTGCACCGGCACCCTGACCGTGGACGGCGTGGACGCCCCCCACAGCAGCATCTTTGAGCTGTCGGCCCATGTGGGCACCGTCCTGCAGGACCCGGACGGCCAGTTCATCGGCCTGACGGTGGGCGAGGATATCGCCTTTGCGCTGGAAAACAACTGTATGCCGCAGGACGAGATGCACGCCGTCACCCGCCGCGCCGCCAAGCTGGTGGGCATTGAGAACCACCTCGGCTATGCGCCCCACGAGCTTTCCGGCGGGCAGAAGCAGCGGGTCAGCCTTGCGGGCGTCATGGTAGATCAGGTCAAGATCCTCCTCTTCGATGAGCCGCTGGCCAACCTCGACCCCGCCACCGGCAAGCAGGCCATTGAGCTGATCGACGAGATCCAGAAAAAGACGGATACCACGGTGCTCATCATCGAGCATCGGCTGGAGGATGTGCTCTGGCGGAACGTGGACCGCATCGTGCTGGTGAACGGCGGAACCATTCTGGCAGACCTGCGCCCGGACGAGCTGCTCTCGGGCAGCCTGCTGGCGGAAAACGGCATCCGGGAGCCGCTGTATGTCACGGCTCTGCGCTATGCCGGGGTGGATATCACTCCGGACAAGCACCCCGCCCATGTGGACAGCCTTGTGCTGGACGATGCTGACACCCAAAAGCTCCGGGACTGGTTCACGGCCCGGCCCCGGCCCGCCGCGCAGCCGGAACGGGAGCCGCTGCTGGAGGTAAAGGGCCTGAGCTTTGGTTATCAGAAGGGCCAGCAGACCCTGCGGGATGTCAGCTTCTCGATCGGCAAGGGGGAGATGGTGAGCATCGTGGGCCGGAACGGCGCGGGCAAATCCACGCTGTCCAAGCTCATCTGCGGCTTCGAGACCCCGGATGCGGGCGAGATCTTCCTGAACGGCAAGCCGCTGGCTGAGGAGAACATCCGCCGCCGCGCCCAGCACATCGGCTATGTGATGCAGAACCCCAACCAGATGATCTCCAAGACCATGATCTACGATGAGGTGGCTCTGGGCCTGCAGCGCTCCGGCTTGACTGAGGAGCAGATCCGGGAAAAGGTGGAGGCGACCCTCAGGGTCTGCGGCCTGTATCCTTTCCGGAACTGGCCCATTTCTGCACTGAGCTTCGGCCAGAAAAAGCGGGTGACCATTGCCAGCGTGCTGGTGCTCGACCCGGAACTCATCCTTCTGGATGAGCCCACCGCCGGGCAGGATTTCCGGCACTATACCGATATCATGGAGTTCCTGCGGGGCCTGAATGCCCGGGGCGTGACGGTGGTGATGATCACCCACGACATGCACCTGATGCTGGAATATACCCGCCGCGCGCTGGTGTTCTGCGACGGACGGCTCATTGCCGACCGCACCGCGGCCGCCGTTCTGTGTGACCCTGCGCTGGTGGAGCAGGCGGCCCTGAAGGAGACCAGCCTGTACACGCTGGCCAACCGCTGCGGCATTGCGCCCGCGCAGGAATTTGTAGAACGCTTTATTGAGCAGGACCGGGAGGTGAGAGAGGGTGGCCGCTAAGACTGTTTTGAATTATCTCCCCCGGGAGAGCGTCATCCATAAGATGACCGGAACCACCAAGCTGGCGTTCTTCCTGCTGTTCACCTTTGCCAGCATGATCACCTACAACACCTATGTGCTGCTGGTGCTGCTGGCGGTCAGCTTGGTGGCGTTCAAGCTGAGCAGGATCAAATTCCGCGAAGTGCGGTTCATGCTGGTCTTCATGCTGGTGTTCCTGCTGCTGAACAACCTGTTCATCTTCCTGTTCGATCCCAATCAGGGTACCACCCTGTACGGCACCCGCACGGTGCTCTGCCACCTGTTCTGGCGGTATGACCTGACAGCGGAACAGCTGTTCTACATGGTCAACATCAGCCTGAAATATTTTGTGGCCCTGCCGGTGGCCATTCTCTTCATCTCTGCCACCGACCCCAGCGAGTTTGCTGCCAGCCTGAACAGCATCGGCATCTCGTATAAAGTCGGCTATTCAGTGGCCATTGCCCTGCGCTACATCCCCGATATCCAGCGCGACTACCACAGCATCAGCCAGGCCCAGCAGGCCCGCGGCGTGGAGCTGGGCAAAAAGGAGCCCTTCTTCAAGCGGATGAAGAACTCTGTCAACATCCTGCTGCCGCTCATCCTGACCAGCCTGAACCGCATCGACACCATTTCCAATGCGATGGAGCTGCGCGGCTTCGGCAAGAACAGCAAGCGCACCTGGTATACCCAGCGCCCCTTTGCCCGGCGGGACTTCGTTGCCCTGGGCGTGGGCGCGGCCCTGCTGCTCATCAGCCTGACCGTGACCATCCGCTTTGGAAGGTTCTATAACCCATTCCTCTGAACAAAAAGGCATCCCCGCACTTCCTGTTTCGGCAGGCCGTGCGGGGATGTTTTGCTTTTACAGACCGTTGGTTCAATGATGCCGCAAGAAAAAGGGGGGCTGTGTTACGCCGCGTCCACGAACTCCTCCGGGTCTTCCACGGCATCGGTGATGGTCTCCTCCGCGTCATCGGAGGAGTCGGCAGGCTGCTCCGGGTGGAGCAGGGCGTTGAGCAGGTCACGGAAGTCGATCAGGCTGTCATCCACCTGCTGGTTCCGGGCCAGCAGGTCCTGCACCATGTCGGGCTTGTCGGTGATCAGGTCATCCACACCCAGCTGCAGCAGCTTTTCGGCATCCTGCTGGCGGTTGATGGTCCATGCCGAGATGGTCTTGCCGCGCAGATGGATCTGCTGCACCATGCCGGAGGTAATAAAGGTGGATTCCACGCTGAAAAAGTCGGCGTCGGGCAGGTCGTAATAGTTGCCCACCCCCAAGGCGAGGATGTAGCCGGTGGGGATGTCAGGGGCCAGCTCCTTGACCTTGTGGAGGGTCTCATAGCTCTGGGAGGTGATGACGCAGTTGGAGCTGTCGAAGCCGTATTCCCGCAGCAGGCGTACGGTCTCAGCCTCCAGAGCAGGGGTGGCGGCGCTGGGCTTGATCTCCACGTTCAGGCCGATGCGGCCCCGGCAGAGCTGCAGCACCTGTTCCAGGGTGGGGATCCGGGTGTCGGCAAAGCGGCTGCTGAACCAGCGGCCCGCGTCCAGCTGTGCCACCTCGGCATAGGTCAGATCATAGACTTTTGCGTTTTTGCCGGTGCAGCGTTTCAGATTTGAATCGTGGGTCACCACGACCACGCCGTCGCTGGTCATCTGCACATCCAGCTCGATGCGATCACCGCCCTTGAGGATGGCCGACCGGAAGGCGGGAAGGGTGTTTTCCGGGGCCACGGTGCAGTCGCCCCGGTGGAAGGTGACCAGTGGGGTCACGCCGCCCACGGCGGTGAGCAGGGCATCGTCCTGGGGCAGGGCATAGAGGTAGACTGCCATCAGCCCGGTGGCCAGCGTGACCCCGGCCACCGCAGCGGTGAGCAGGGGCCAGCCGCCAAAGCGGTGCGGTTTGCCTTCCGGTAACTCTTCCGGCGGGCAGTCACGGCAGCGATCGTAGAGGAATGCGATGATGGTGCACTGGGCCGTGGTGACCTTGCAGTCCAGCAAAAAGCCGAAGAAGGGGATCTCCAACAGATACAGCGCACGGGCGAGCAGCAGCATGGCGCGGGTGCTCCGCAGGCCGATCAGCGCTGCCACGCTGTAAACCAGCAGGGAAGCTCCGAAAAAGACCAGAACAGACCGGACCAGCGCACTGAGGTTCCACCGCAGCAGCACACCGGCCAGCCGGGGCAGCTGTGCCCTGACATGGGCAGCGCTCTCCTGAACGGCTTCCCACAGGCTTTTGCGTTCCAGCGTAAAGAGGGGGAGCACCAGGACCCAGAACAGGGTAAACAGGAACGCCGCACCCAGAATGAGAAGAAAAAGCGCCAGATAGAGCGGCTTTGCCCGGACAAGCCCAAGGATGTACTCCGGCACAGCCAGCTGAGAGATATAGTTGTAGGTCACGGATACATCTGTAAAGGGGATGAGCAGGGTGCAGTAAAGCAGGATTGGCCAGTTTTTGGGGAGAAGGACGTGGCGGATATCCCCCAGTGACCGAACGAACAGGGAAACAGGACGCAGTGTTTCACCCCGGCGGGCCAGTTCAAACCCATGAAGAAGGATGGAAAAGCCGTACAGGTTCCAGCACGCCGCCAGAAGGACGATGAGCACGATCCCGCCTAAAATGGTCGGTGAAGTAAAGATCTGATGCGCGTTGTTGTTGGTCAGGTAGTTCACCGGCGAGCAGCGCAGTGTCAGCGACCAGATGCCATTCATGGCGGGCAGAAACAAAAGATAGGTCAGGGCTTTGTACACCAGCACGGCTGCCAGAACGGCAGCGGAGGCCCGGTGCAGCAGGGTCAGGGCATGGTTCCGGGTATCCTTGTAGGTCCGGCGTGCCCGCGTGAGGGAGCGGAAGAGATGCTTCAATTTGGATTCCACCTCGGTACTGGGATATGGTTCTGTCATTTTACAGTAGTATATCACAAAGCCGGGAAAAATGGAAACGACACGGATCGGCAGTTTGTTCCAGAGGACACAGGCGCTTTTCAGCGGAGCAAAAGCGTGTTACAATAGGGGCAGAGTAAAACAGACAGGGGAGGAACACCCAATGCAGATCATGGATCAATTCGGTGCAGCACCGGGGGCAGAGAGCGTCCGGATGCCCGATGGCACCGAGCGGACACTGGCGGCAGAGCACGCCGCGGCCATTCTGGTCAACGAACAGCCAGCCTTCCGGGTGGTCTGCACGCCGGAGCTGCTGCCGCAGCTGGCGCTGGGCCGCCTGCTGACCGAGGGCTGGATCACCTCCGCTGACGAGGTGGAGCGGGTGGCCGTCTGCGCACAGGGCCTCAAAATAAGCGTTCAGCTGCGCCACCCGCTGGCGGCAGCGGAACAGGCCGGGCAGGAGGTGCCCAGCTGCTGCACCGATAACCTGACGCTGGCCAGCCCGGTGCGGCTGCCGCCGCTGGCCCCGGTGCCCCAGCGGGAGATTCCCGCCGCATGGGTGGATGCGCTGGCCGATGCCATGGGGCAGGGCCTTCCGCTTTATCGTGCCACCCATGCCGTGCACAGCTGCCTGCTGCTGCGTGCGGGCAGGATCTTGTACCGGTGCGAGGATCTGGGCCAGAGGGTGTGCCGCTGGCGGAGTGTGTGCTTTTTACCAGCGGCCGGGTGCCGGTGGATATGGTGCGCAAGGCCATCCGGGCCGGTGTGCCCGCGCTGGTGAGCAAGAGTATGCCCACGGTACAGTCGCTTGAGCTGGCAGAGGAATATGGATTGAAACTGTTCATCCGGCAAAAGAAATGATTTCACCAAGAGCTTTTGAGAGAAATTGTAGGGCTTTGTTTGTGCGTATACGTTGACTAACCGGTGGAAAAGATGTTATTCTTATAACGAAGAAACCGTTCCGCACTGTTGCAGCAGGTGGAACGGCTGTTTTCGTGCCCGGGAGTTCCGGGCACAGCTGAATCAAACAGGCAGGTGATACAATTGAAGCAGGCAAATCATGCGCCGCAGTCCTTGTGGCGCAGGCGGCTGCCCGGCTATGCGGCCATGGGTGCGGCAACGCTTGCCATGGCGCTTGGCCTTGGCGGGCTGATGCACAGCCGCACCACGGTGGCCGGAACGGCTCTGCCGCTGGCAGATGCCGACGCTGCCACCTATGGTGTGAGCGCGGTGTACCAGCTGGATGACACCACGTATTATGTGGTGGGCAGCAAGCAGGGTTTCCAGAGCGAGGTGCAGGCCGGTGTGACGCTGGACCGCGATGGCAATGTGCTGGATGTGAAGATCCTGGCACAGGCCGAGACCGACAGCCTGGGTGCCCAGTGTGAGAACCCGGAGTTCACGGCCCAGTACCAGGGCGCAGCTCCCTTCACGCTGGCAGGCAAGCGCTACACTGTGACCGACCCGGCCACCGGCACGGCTTTTGCTGCCGCAGGCAGCGCCGGGACCGACGCTGCCCCCGCTGAGGCCTTTGACCCCGCCGCATGGCGTGCGGGCGATACCTCCCCGGAGGCCGAGGCTACCCGGAAGATGTATGAAGCCGGGCTGACCCTCTCGGCCCTGAACGGCCAGCCGATGGACGATGCGCTCATCCCCCCGATGGACAACAGTGCTGAGGCTGTGGCACGGCGCAAGCTGTACGCGGCGTGCCTGAGCAAGAGCGCGCAGGACGGCGAGGAACAGGCAGTGCCTTATGCAGACTGGTCCGCTGAAAAGCAGGCCGAGTACAAGCTGCAGGCCGCTGATCTGACCACCCAGGGCAGTGCGGCCGACACGGTCAGCGCTGACATGACCCAGGTGGATGCGCTTTCCGGTGCAACCATTACGTCCACGGCGGTCACGGACATCGTCAACAATTCTTATTTCTATGTAACCGAGGTGCTCTGCGCAGAGTGACCTCACGGAGGAATGGAAACCTATGGCAAAAACTGATTTTCTGACGGCTGACATGACCCGCCGTCAATTTATGAAGATCTCGGGCAAGAGCCTTGCAGGACTCACCCTTTCCGCATCTATGCTGTCCCTCTTTGGCTGCTCTCAGAAGCAGGTGGACGCCGGTGCTGTGGCGACCTGGGCACTGCCCCAGGGTCTGCTGGTGGTCAATGCTGACCTGTGCACCGGCTGCCAGCGGTGCGAGATCAACTGCACCCTGACCAACGACGGCGTGTGCTCTTCCTACATCAGCCGTGTCAAGATCCAGCGCCGCCTGAATCTGGACGGCGACGGCAACGGTCTGCTGTCCGGTACCGACAACTGCTTTGTCTACTTCCCGGATACCTGCCGCCAGTGTGAGGATCCCGCCTGCGGCAACGCATGCCCCCAGAAGGCCATTGTCACCAATGAGCAGGGCATCCGCGTGGTCGATACCGACAAGTGCATCGGCTGCGGTGCCTGCGTGGAGGCCTGCCCCTGGCACATGCCCACCGTCAACCCCGAGACCGGCAAGTCCTCCAAGTGCATCGCCTGCGGTGCCTGCGTGGCAGGCTGCCCGTCCGGCGCTCTGTCCATCGTGGACTGGGATGCCGTTACCAGCGCAGCACAGGCTGCTTACAAGGATCTGTAAGGAGGAACAACAATGGCTGAAACCTATGGCTGGGCAGGCAAGATCCTGCGCGTCAACCTGACCACCGGCGAGATCACCACGCAGGATGACGAAAAGTACCATAAGTATATCGGCGGTATGGGCATGGCCTACCGCATTATGTATGAGGAAGCTCCCATGGAGCTGGACCCCTATGACGAGAAGGCTCTGGTCATCTTTGGTGTCGGCCCCCTGACCGGTGCCGGCGTGCCCTGCTCCGGCCGTATGAACGTGACTTTCCGTTCTACTTGGTCCAAGGGCCACTCCATCATCGATGCACACATGGGCGGCCACATCGGCTCCATGCTGAAGTATGCCGGTTACGACGGCATCGTTGTCAGCGGCATCTCCGAAAAGCCCGTCTACCTGCGCATCGAGGACGGCGAAGTCTCTCTGGAGGACGCAAGCGAGATCTGGGGCAAGGGTACCTTTGCTGCCAACAAGTGGATGGTGGAGCAGAACGGCCGTGAGTTCGAGACCGCTTCCATCGGCCCTGCCGGTGAGAATCTGGTGGACTACTCCACCCTGAACACCAGCTTCGGCAACTCCGGCGGTGCCGGTCTGGGCGCTGCCATGGGCAACAAGAAGCTGAAGGGTCTGGCCATCCGCGGCACCGGCAGCGTCAAGGTCGCTGACCCCAAGAAGGTGCTGGAGCTCTCCAACTACATGATGGGCAACCTGATCGGCGGCAACAACAACCACAACGTGCCCGCACAGCCCCAGAGCTGGGCAGAGTACAGCGCCACCTCCGGCAAGAACCGCTGGTCCGGCGCCCCCGGCCGTATGTGGAAAAAGGCTCCCGGCGGCCCCGTGGATACCGGCGAGCAGCCCTACAACGATATCAACAAGGTGGCTCTGCGCTGCTTCAAGGGCTACTTCGACTTCGGCGCTCCGGCTGCCGAGTACACCGTGAAGAACGGCGGCTGCTCCTCCTGCCCCATCCGCTGCTACACGGAGTACGATGTGGATCCGCTGGCCGATTACGACCTGCCCACCCACAACTCCAACACCTGTATGCCCGTGCTGTACGGCACCCGCGTCTATCCGGACGGCGTGCACGATTTCAAGTATGAGGGCGACGGCACCATGGTCATCAACCTGGCATGGTCTCATGCTGTGGACGATATGGGCCTGTGGGACAACTACGGCAACCTGAACCGCGACCTGCTGTGGATCCTGCGGATGCCCCGTGAGGAGGCCACCAAGTACATCAGCGAGGAAGAGTACGACTCCCTGCCCTGGGAGTGGGAGAAGGCCGGCGATCCCCGCTGGGAGGTGGAGCTGATCCGCCGCATGGCTTACGGTGAGGGCGACCTGTCCGTGATCGCCAAGGGCACTCTGGCCATGATGGAGAAGTTCGGCCTGCCCAAGAGCTGGCTGGACCGCGACGATGGTGCCACCAACTCCAACCTGATCTACAACGGCTTCCCCAACCACCACGGCCCTGCTGAGGCATGGCAGGTGGGTATGCTGTACAACCTCGTCTACAACCGCGACTGCATGATCCACGAGATCGTCTGCGAGACCGGCTCCGGTGCTCCCTATGAGGTGACCAAGAAGGTCATGGAGGACTTCTTCGGCGAGGGCTGCTACGATAAGGCCAAGGCCTACACTCCCATCAACGAGAACAAGGCAAAGCTGGCTGCATACTGCGTCAACGACAAGAACTTCCACGACTCCGCCACCCTGTGCAACTGGATGTGGCCCATGACCCAGTCTCCCTCCAAGGAGCGCGAGTACCACGGCGACCTGGATCTGCAGGCAGACTTTATGACTGCTGTTACCGGCGAGACCTATACCCAGGCCGGTCTGCAGGAGGCAGGCGAGCGCATCACCCAGATGCTGCGCGCCATGACCGCCATCAGCTTCCAGCAGAACTGCGGCAGCGCAAACCTGCGTCAGGAGCACGATGCCATCTGCGATTGGGTGTTCGATAAGGACCCCGACTTCAAGGCATTCGAGGAAGGCACCACCAAGCTGGACCGCGCCGACATGGAGAAGGCAAAGGATCTGTTCTACGACATCTTCGGCTGGGACCGCACCACCGGTGTGCCCACCCGCGAGACGCTGGAGAAGTATGATCTGGCTGACATGGCCGATGATCTGGAAAAGCGCGGCATCTACGCCCAGAACACCGCAGCAGCTGAATAAATCCCATAGAAAGAGGAACGATCGTCATGTTGTTTGGCAGACGTAAACCCGGCTACACCACCACTGTGGACAGCAGCGTGGACCCGGAGCAGGCCGTTCTGGACCTGCAGAAGGCAGAGCTGGCCGCCAAGAAAAAGCCCAAGGCAGAGGTGTTCGACATCAATGCCGCCAGCGAGACGGCCCGCCGCCTGAAGGAAACGGGCAGCAGCTTTGACGGCAGCGCCGCCAAGACCGGCGAGGATGTGATCGCCGCCGTGGAGCGGGAGACCGCAGAGCTTGCAGCAATGCAGGCTGCCGGGGCCGCACCCGAAGCCGCCGAAAATGTGCAGGACGAGGCCGCAAAGCCTCAGCTGCTGGATTTTCTGGCCGGTGAGCCGGAGGCTGAAAACGATCCCTTTGCGGATCAGCCCACCCAGACCGCGCCGGAGCCGCCGGAGCTGACCCCCGCGCAGGAGCTGGCCGGTTACATCCGTGCCCGCTCTGCGGCTGCGCTGATTACCCCCCACGCTTTGCTGCTGGAGGAAGTGGAAAACGCCGACGAGCTGCTGGCTCAGATGCCGCAGGATCCCCAGTGCGAGGATATCGTTGTCCGTGCAGGCGCAAAGGATACCTACTATTACTCCAACGCCAACATGAGCGACAACTACGCCATGATCGCCCAGCTCATTGAGGACAAAGACCTCTGTGTCATGTTTGCTGAGATGGTGCGCTTCAACGCACGGGTCTACCCCAGTGCCACCCCGCTGAAGTACTTCCAGCGCTCCCCCTACGGCCTTGCGCCGGAGGAGATCGAGCAGACCTGGAA
>OHMK01000817.1_pt1 | contig 11526 bp, 11 predicted proteins | sample 1569291 | NCBI WGS metagenome assembly OHMK01 (sample SAMEA3879517, study PRJEB24766) | human gut metagenome | biome: human-associated habitat; feature: feces | place: USA | collected 1985/1987 | reverse complement strand
CGGCTATCTGGCCGGTGACCACGTGCGCGACAAGGACGCCGTGAGCACTTCTCTTCTGATTTGCCAGATGGCGCAGTATTACAAGATCCAGGGCAAGAACCTTGCAGATGCGATGCACGAGCTGTACGAGAAGTATGGCTACTATCACAACAAGACGATTTCGCTGAGCTATCCGGGCGCTGAGGGTGCGGCAAAGATGGCCGGCATCATGGCTGGTCTGCGCGAGAACCCGCCCGCGGAGCTCGCCGGTTCCAAGATTGAGGCTGTCGTGGATTACAACACCTGCGTGAACGGCCTGCCGAAGGCTAACGTCATTGAGTTCGATCTTGAGGGCGGCAACAAGGGTATTGTTCGTCCTTCCGGCACCGAGCCCAAGATCAAGACCTACTTCACCACCCTGGGCAAGACCCTGGAGGAAGCCCAGGCACAGAAGGACGCTCTGGCTGCCGCCATCGAGCCCATCCTGAAGTGATCTCCTGAAAAAGAAGCGTTTTTGCCCCTCTGCCCTGCCGCAGAGGGGCATTTTTGCTGTATAAAATCGGTTGCAGTTTGCCGGGCGATACGGTATAATAAAACATGGTTTATTCTATCTGTGCCCCGGGTGGTATTTCCCGGGAGAATAAGAGCAGGGCAGGTGCAGAAATTGGAAAAGAAAGTATCAGCCGTTCTGGTGGCGGCAGGGTCCTCCACCCGCATGGGGTTTGACAAGCTCAGCTTTGATCTGGGCGGGGAGACCGTGGTGCAGCGGAGCATCCGGGCCTTTGCGGAGTGTCCGCTGGTCAGCGAGATCGTTCTGGTGGCCGGGAAGAACCGGGAATTTCTGGAACAGCAGGCCGCGGCCTGCACAAAGCCGGTGCAGGTGGTACAGGGTGGCGCGACCCGTGCCGAGAGCGCGAAGAACGGAGTGTTGGCCGCCCACGGAGAGCTGGTGGCTGTCCATGATGCCGCCCGTCCCTTTGTCAGTCAGGCTGTCATCACGGCGGCGCTGGAAGCAGCCGCTGCCTGCGGTGCTGCCGCCCCCGCCGTGCCGGTAAAGGATACCGTCAAGCGGGCTGTGCGGGGCGACGGCAAAACTGTGCCGGAGCATTGCATGGTCACTGATACCCCTGACCGCAGCACCCTGTATGCGGTGCAGACCCCCCAGTGCTTCGACCGTGCGGCGTATCTGGCCGCGCTGGACGAGCTGGATGCGGAGAAAGCCCGCCTGGTCACCGATGACTGCAGCCTGTTTGAACTGACCGGCCGCCCGGTGCAGCTGACCCAGGGGGATTACGCCAATCTGAAGATCACAACGCGGGAGGATCTGCCCCGCGCCGAACAGAAAGAAGGAAATGATATGCGCATTGGTCATGGTTATGATGTTCACCGTCTGGTCGAGGACCGCAAGCTGATCCTGGGCGGCGTGGAGGTGCCTTTTGAAAAGGGCCTGCTGGGCCACTCGGATGCCGATGTGCTGGCCCACGCCGTGATGGACGCTGTGCTGGGTGCCGCCGCGCTGGGTGACATCGGCAAGCACTTCCCGGATACCGACCCCGCCTACGCCGGTGCCGACAGCCTGCAGCTGGCGCAGCATGTGGCACGCATCATGCGGGAGAAGGGCTGGAAGATCGTGAACATCGATTCCACCCTGCTCTGCCAGAAGCCCAAGCTGGCCCCCTACATCCCCGCCATGCGGGAGAATCTGGCCGCAGCCTTCGGGATGCCGGTGGATGCTGTGAGCGTCAAGGCCACCACCGAGGAGCATCTGGGCTTTACCGGCGAGGGCCTGGGCATTGCCGCCCATGCTGTCGCCCTGATCGAGAAGCTGTAACGGGAGAGACACTCTGATGACTCTGAATTCGATCATCGCCAATTTCCAGACCTTCAAGCTGGCCGATCTGCTGGATATCGTCATCATTGCTTTCCTGATCTACCAGCTGCTGGGCATCATCAACCGCACCCGCGCCGGGCAGCTGGCCAAGGGCGCGCTGCTGGTGCTGGCGGTCTACTTGGTGGCAAACGTGCTGAACATGCGCACGGTGACGTGGCTGCTGAACTCCCTATTGCAGGTCGGCTTGCTGACGCTGGTCGTCCTGTTCCAGCCGGAGATCCGGCGCGCCTTGGAGCGGATGGGCCAGACCGACCAATGGGCCTCGAAGCTGTTTAACGTCAAGGGCCGCTACAATGACCCCAGCTTCAAGGGGGCCTGGCGCAGCGCCATCATTGCCATCTGCGATGCCGCCGAGCGCTTTTCCGAGACCAAGACCGGTGCCCTGATCGTGCTGGAGCGCAATACCAACCTCTCTGAGATCGTGCGCACCGGCACACCCGTGAACAGTGCCGTCAATCTGGAGGTGCTGGGCACCATCTTCTACGAGGGTACCCCCCTGCACGACGGTGCCGCCATCATTGAGAATGGCCGCATCAAGGCGGCGGGCTGTGTGCTGCCCCTGTCCAACAACCTGGATCTGGGCAAGGATATGGGCACCCGCCACCGCGCCTGCCTGGGCATTGCGGAGAATTCGGATGCCATTGCCGTTGTGGTCAGTGAGGAGACCGGCATCATCTCCATGGCAAAGAACGGTGTGCTGATCCGCCACTTTGACCGCCAGACCCTGTACACCCGGCTGGTGGATGAGATGATCCCCAAGGAGACCGCCAGCGAAAAGGCAGCTGCCGACGGCTGGCGCGGCAAGGTCAAGAGCCTGCTGAACTGGATGAACCAGAAAGAGGAGGATGAGCAGCAGTGAGCAGCAATCGTACCAACGGCACAAAGCCTGCCATCCAGCACACCAAGAGCATTCTGAACGACCGCCGCATCCGGCTGCTGCTGGCCATCGTGGGTGCCATTGTGGCATGGATGGTGGTCACCATCGTCGTCCAGCCCGGCACCACCCGCACCATCAACAACGTGCCGGTGGATTTTACCTATGATTCCGCCGCGTACACCTCCCGGGGCCTGAGCATCGTCAGCGCGCCGGAAAAGTACGTCAGCCTGAAGCTCTCGGGCGATGGCTACACCATCGGCAGCCTGACCTCCTCTGATTTTGTGGTCTACCCGGATTGGTCCGGCGTGCGGGACAGCGGCGAAAAGACCCTGCACCTGCAGGTGCGGGGCGTGAACACCCTGCTCAATGGCGTGTCCGTTTCCATTGAGGGCGGCGACAACAGTGTGGACGTGGTGTTTGACGTGGTGGAGGAGAAAACGGTGCCCATCACCGTGACCACCAACTACCTGACCATTGCGGACGGCTATATCCTCTATGGCACCGAGCTCTCCAAGGAGACAGTGACCCTCTCCGGCCCCAGCACCGAGATCGATAAGGTGGAGACCTGCACCGCCGAGGTGACCCACAAGGGGGAGCTCACCGATTCTGTCACGCTGGACACCGCCCTGCGCTTTTATACCAAGAGCGGCAGCGAGGTCAAATTCGAATACACGAATCTGGAGGAGTCCAGTGTGGAGGTCACGCTGGAGGTCTACAAGATGGCCACCCTGCCCGTGTCGGTCAGCTTTATCAACGCGCCCCGGAATTTTGATCCCTCGGTGCTGGTCTATTCCCTGAGCAAGCAGACCCTGAATGTCGCCGGGCCCGAGAGCCAGATCGAAAAGCTCTCCACTCTGTCTGTGGGCACCATCGATCTTTCCACCTTTGCGCTGAACAAGGTGTATGAGCTGCCCATCGAGCTGCCGGGCAATATCCGCCTGCTGGACAACATTTCCAGCATCACGGTCAGCTTCGACAGCTCCAAGCTCGAGACCAAGACCATGAACCTGCCCGCCAGCTGCGTGCAGGTGGTCAATCTGCCCTCCACCTATACCCTGACCGTGCAGACCGAGCGGCTGATGAACGTGACCCTCTGCGGCCCGGCGGGTCTGCTGGATACGCTGGTGCCCGAGCAGGTGGTCATTGAGATCGATGCGGATGATTTCTATGTGGCCGCAGGGCAGCAGAACATTGCCTGCCGCCTGTATGTGCCCTCCAATGGTAAGATCTTTGCGCTGGGGAGCTATGTTATCCAGTGCAAGATAGAAAGTAACTGAGCTGGCTCACCCTCTCAGTCTCGCTTCGCTCGCCAGCTCTCCCGAAGGGAGAGCCCTTGGCATAAAGATGAAGTTTGCAAATATTGCCAAGGCCTCCCACTTTGGGGGAGGTGGCACGGCGTAAGCCGTGACGGAGAGGGCGAGGCCGCTATCAATATCCGCACCAAAGGAGTACGACACTATGCCCCTCATCATCCCGAAAACGCTCCCCGCCTACGATGCCCTGTACGAGGAAAACGTCTTTGTCATGCACCGGGAGCGGGCAGCGTCCCAGCATATCCGCCCGCTGGAGATCCTGATCCTGAACCTGATGCCCACCAAGATCGCCACCGAGACCCAGATTGCCCGGCTGCTGGCCAACACGCCGCTGCAGGTGCACATGACCCTGCTGCAGACGATGAGCCATGAGGCAACGCACGTCTCCGCGGCCCATCTGGAGGCCTTTTATAAGACCTTCGACGAGGTGAAGCATAACCGCTACGACGGCATGATCATCACCGGCGCTCCGGTGGAGACCATGGACTTTGAGCAGGTGGATTACTGGCCGGAGCTGTGCGAGATCATGGATTTCAGCGAGACGAACGTCTATTCCACCCTGCATGTCTGCTGGGGCGCGCAGGCGGGCCTGTACTACCACTACGGCATCCGCAAGGAGCTGCTGCCTGCCAAGATGTTCGGCGTGTTCGAGCACCGGGTCATCCGGCCCTCCAACCCGCTGGTGCGCGGCTTTGATGAGGTGTTCTATGCCCCCCACAGCCGCCACACCGCCATGAGCCGGGAGGATATTGACCACTGCAGTGCGCTGCGCATCCTTGCCGAGAGCGATGAGGCAGGGCCTTTCCTGATGAGCACCGAGAACGGCCGGCAGATCTTTGTCATCGGCCACCCGGAGTACGACAAATACACGCTGGATGCGGAGTATAAGCGGGATGTGGCCAAGGGTCTGCCCATTGCAGTGCCCAAAAACTACTACCCCAACGATGACCCCAGCCAGCCGCCGCTCTTCCGCTGGCGCGCGCACGCCCATCTGCTGTATGAAAACTGGCTGAACTATTATGTCTACCAGAACACCCCCTATGATCTGGGAGAGATGCAGCGCGTGAAGCACTCTGAGGGGTGAACCCGCTCAGCCGCCTGCGGCAGCTCCCCCATGGGGAAGCCAGGTTTACGCACGACTGTTTTTCTGCCTCTCCTATCAGGAGGGGCGGTATTGGAAAGCAATGACAGAGAGGTTTTTTATGGGAATCGATAAGAATGAATGGGGCTTCCGGGTGGGACATCTGCCCCACGGGGAGCGCAATAAGATCAGTGATGTGCCGGGCGTGACGGTGGGCCATTGCACACTGGCGGATGGCGACATCCAGACCGGTGTGACCGCGCTGCTGCCCCACCCCGGGGATGTGTTCCATGATAAGGTGCTGGCGGCCTGCCATGTCATCAACGGTTTCGGCAAGACCACGGGCCTTGTCCAGATCGATGAGCTGGGCACGCTGGAGACCCCCATCCTGTTTACCAACACCTTGAGTGTGGGCACCGTGGAGACGGCGCTGGTCAAATATATGCTGGAGCGCAACCCCGATATCTGCGAGACCACCGGCAGTGTGAACCCGGTCGTCTGCGAGTGCAACGACTGCGGCCTGAACGATATCCGGGGCCTGCATGTCACCGAGGCACATGTGGCTGCCGCTCTGGCAGACTGCAAAGCTGATTTCGCCGAAGGTGCAGTGGGTGCCGGACGCGGAATGCGCTGCCACGGGCTGAAAGGCGGCATCGGTTCTGCCTCCCGGCTGGTGGAGCTGGACGGTAAGTCCTACACCATCGGGGCACTGGTGCTCTCCAATCATGCCACCTTCGATGACCTCATCGTGGCGGGCACGCCCATCCACGAGCTGTTGGAAGCCCGCATCCCGCCCCATGAGGACAAGGGCTCCATCATCACGGTGCTGGCAACAGATATCCCCCTGAGCGAGCGCCAGCTGCGGCGGCTCTGCCACCGGGCGCTGGTGGGCCTGTCCCGCACCGGCTCTTTCTGCGGCAACGGCTCCGGCGAGATCGTCATTGCCTTCACCACCGCCAACCGGGTGCCGCACTACTCCGAAAAGGCCATCCTGCCGATGGGCATGCTCCACGACGACGCCATCAATCCGCTGTTCCGGGCGGTGGCCGAGTGCGTGGAGGAAAGTGTGCTGAGCAGTCTGCTCCATGCCGAGACGGTCACAGGCTATCATGGCCGGACGGTCAGATGTCTGAGTGATCTGCTCGACGAGAAATAAAAAAATGGGAAGCGCTTTTGTGCTTCCCATTTTTCATAGTATTATCTGCGGGGCTTCCGCGTCGGCTTTTTCTTCCGCACGCTGTAGCCGAAGGTCCCCAGCTTTTTGCCCAGAGCCAGATATTCGCCGTGGCTGTAGACGATGAGTTTGGCCTTGTCGAGGCAGAGCTTACCGTTCTCGTCCAGCAGGCTCTCGTCCACATCGCAGGCCACCACCTCGGCCAAAAACAGGTCGTGGCTGCCCAGCGGGATGACCTGCGTGACCCTGCACTCGAGGTTGACGGGGCTTTCTTCGAGGATGGGGCAGTCCGTCAGCACCGAGCCGGGGGCAGAATGGAGTTTGCAGGCTGCGAATTTGTCAAAATCCCGGCCGCTCCTGACGCCGCACCAGTCCACCGCGCGGACCAGCGCTTCGGTGGGCAGATTGATGGCAAACTGGCCGCTCTCTTTGATGAGGTGGTGGCTGTACCGCTCGGGGCGGACGCTGATGGATACCATGCTGGGCTGGGTGCAGATGGTGCCTGTCCAGCCGATGGTGATAAGGTTGGGCTTATCCAGCCCGCCGCAGGATACCAGTACCGGCGGCTCCGGGTTCAAAAGGGTGCTGCCCTTCCAACTTTGCTTGCTCATCCGTGATATTTCCTTTCGTAGGGAGCCCATGTGCGCTCCGAGATGATATAGCGCGGGCGGGCTTTCGTTTCCATATAGATCTTGCCGATATACTCGCCGATCACGCCCAGACACACCAGCTGCACACCGCTCATAAAGCAGACGATGCAGACGGTGGAGGCCCAGCCTGCCACGCTGCTGCCCATGGCAGCGCACACGATGGCCCAGATGACCCCGATAAAGCTGACAAGGCTCACCACGATGCCCGCTCCGGTGATGATGCGGATAGGCTTGTTGGAAAGGCTGGTAATGCCGTCAAAAGCCAACGCCAGCATCTTGCTCAGGGGGTAGTGGCTCTCGCCGGCCAGACGCTCGTGGCGCTCGTAGTAGACGGTGTCGCTGGGGTAGCCCACCAGCGGCACCATGCCCCGCAGGAAAATGTTCACCTCGCGGTAGTCGGCGTGATTGAACACGATGTCGGCGCCCAGAGCGTTCATCACATGGTAGAAGCCCTCGGCGGTGAACCGCTTGAAGAAGGTGTCGGTGTCCCGGCGGCTGCGCACGCCGTAGACTACCTCGGCGCCGTCCAGATACTTTTTGACCATCTCGTCCATGGCGTTGATGTCGTCCTGACCGTCGCAGTCGATGGAGATGGTGATGTCGCAGCTGCCGCTGTGGAGCGCCTCCATCAGCCCGGCCAGCACGGCGTTCTGGTGGCCGCGGTTCCGGCTCTGAGAAATGCCGATGAAATGCTCGTCTTCCTGTGCAAATTTGCAGATCAGCTCCCAAGTAGCGTCCTTGGAGCCGTCGTTGACGAAGAGCACCCGGCTCTTGTCGCTGACCATCTCCTTTTCCGCAAGGGTCTTGATTTTTTGCAGGAACATCGGTGCCGTGATGGGCAGGACCTTCTCCTCGTTGTAGCAGGGGATCACAATCCAGAGAATCGGTTTGGACATAAAATGATACCTCGTTTTTATAAGATCATCTGCCGCAGCGCGTCGGGCTGGAGCAGTTTGAAGCTGGAACGGTAGGTATCCAGCAGGCCGTCGCGCTGCATGAGGCTGAGCTCCCGCGAAAGAGCGCTGCGGTCACAGTTGAGGTAGTCCGCCAGCTGGATGCGGGAGTAGGGGATGGAGAAGGTCAGACTGCCCTGCTGCTCGGCTTCGCCGAGCAGGTAGGCGCAGACCTTGGCGCGCAGACTCTTCAGCACCAGCAGGTCCACCCGGCGGGAGAGGAGAAAATACTTGTCGCTGATGGTGCGGACAAGATTCTGCAGCACCCTCTGGTGGGCGGCGCTGCCGTCCGAGAGGAGCAGCCGGTCGTAGGGGATCAGCAGCACCTCGCACCCGGAGGCGGCAACTACGGTCACGGGGCTGTCGAGGCTGGAGCCGCCCAGCACGTCGCCGAAGACGCCGCCGGGCCCCATCTGGGCGATGGGCACCCGCGCGCCGCCCGGCGCGGGGCGGTAGGCCTCGATGCTGCCGGTCAGTACCACGCCCACCCGGCGGTTGGTGGCCCCGGCCTGAACAAGGGCTTCCCCCCGGCCGTAGCTGCGGATGACAGCGCTCAGCTCGCCCAGCAGAACACGGAGCGCGTCGGCTTCGATGCCGGTGAAAAGAGAGGTCGTTTGCAACAAAGGAAGAATGTTTTCCATAATCGTCCTGTGAGGCGTTCTCCGGGCCCTCACCGCCCTTTGATGATTCCGTTGCGCGTGCAACGGTATTTTTGGCTCTATTATAGTAAACTTGAGCCTGTAAAGCAAATGTTTTTCGAAAAATTTGCAAATTTGTTCGGGTTTGGAACAAATCGAGAGAGGAAGGAACAACACAATGATGAAAAAACTGACATCTCTGCTGCTGTCGGTGGTGCTGCTGGTCAGTCTGCTGGCGTGCGGCGCATTGGCCAAGACCAACTCCACCGTCCGGGTGGCGGGCCTGAAGGGTCCCACCACCATGGGTCTGGTGAACCTGCTGGCCATGGAGGAAAACGGCACCGCTTCCCAGAAGTATGATCTGCAGCTCTACGGCGCAGCCGACGAGATCGTGCCCAAGCTCATCAAGGGCCAAGTGGATATCGCGGCCATCCCCGCAAACCTTGCCGCCACCCTGTACCAGAAGACCAACGGCGGCATTCAGGTCATGGCCGTCAACACGCTGGGCGTGCTGTACGTGGTGGAAAAGGGAAACACCGTCCACAGCTTTGCCGACCTGAAGGGCCGCACCATCCTGTCCACCGGAAAGGGCACCACGCCGGAGTATGTTCTGCGCTACCTGCTCACCAAGAATGGCCTGGACCCCGACAAGGATGTGAAGATCGAGTATTACAGCGAGGCATCTGAGGTGACCGCCCAGATGGCCGCCTCCAAAAAGGATGCCATTGCCGTTCTGCCCCAGCCCTATGTGACCGCTGCCGGGCTGAAGGACGACACCCTGCGGGTAGCTCTTGACCTGACCGCCGAGTGGGACAAGGTGGCAGACACCCAGCTGATCACCGGTGTGACCGTGGTGCGCAAGGCCTACGCCGAGGAGCACCCGGACGTGGTAGCCGCCTTTCTGGCAGACTACGCCCAGAGCGTGAACACCGCCAACACTGATCTGGACGGCACCGCCGCCCTGTGCGAGGAGCAGGGCGTGGTGGCAAAAGCCGCCATTGCCAAAAAGGCACTGCCCAACTGCAACATCGTCTGCCTGACGGGGGCAGACCTTCTTGAGGCGCTGCCCGGTTATTTAGAGGTGCTCTACAATGCGTCTCCCGCCGCTGTCGGCGGCGAGATGCCGGATAACAGCTTCTATTTCGCATAAATTCTTTGCGGCGGCGGGCGCTGTCCCGCCGCCGTATTTCAAGGAAAGGAGAGATGATCATGCGCGGAAAAAAGCAGAACGTGCATCTCTGGGCAGTCGCTTTCTGGCTGATCGTCTGGCAGCTTGCCGCGATGGCACTGCACGCGGCATACCCGCACGGCGCGCTGCTGCTCCCCTCTCCCGTATCCTCGCTCGCGCGGCTCATTTCGCTGGCGGGCACGGCGGTGTTCTGGTGCGCCATCGGCACGTCGAGCATGCACATTCTGGGCGGCTTTTTGCTTTCCTGTGCGCTGGCAGTTGTGCTGGCGGGGCTTTCCGCGCGGTTTTCGCGCGTCAAAGAGCTGCTTGCGCCGCTCGTGGCGGTCAAGACCGTGCCGGTGGCGTCATTCATCATTCTGGCGCTTATCTGGCTCTCCAGCCGAACGCTGCCGCTGTTCATCGCGGCGCTGATGGTCTTCCCGCCCGTGTACTTAAATGTGCTTGAGGGCATCCGGCGCACGGACGCCTCTCTTCTGGAGATGGCGCGCGTGTTCCGCGTGCCGTTTTCGCGCACGCTGCGGGGCGTGTATCTGCCGCAGGTGCTTCCCTACTTCCGCTCTGCCGTCAGTGCGGCGCTGGGCCTTTGCTGGAAGGCCGGCACCGCGGCGGAGGTCATCGCCCTCTCCGGCGGCTCGATCGGTGAGAAGCTCTACAACGCGAAGATATACTTCCAGACCGCCGACCTCTTCGCCTGGACGGCGGCGATCGTGCTGATCTCGGCGGCGTTTGAAAAGCTGTTTCTTCTCCTCGTGGACAAGATCGCAGAAAGGATGGGCGCATGATGGAGCTTCGAGTCGAACACCTCTGCAAGAGCTACGGCGAGAACACCGTGCTTGACGACATTTCCTTTACCGCGAGCATCGGTGTGACGCGTCTGCTCGGCCCCTCCGGCATCGGCAAGACGACGCTGCTGCGCGTGCTGCTCGGGCTGGAAACGCCGGACAGCGGCACGGTCAACGGCGATAAATTTCGCTGGACGGCGGTCTTTCAGGAAAACTGCCTGCTCGAAGGGCTGGACGCAGAGGGAAATCTTCGCTTCGTCCTCGGCGCGAATTACAACGCCGCGGCGGCGCAGGCGCTCCTGGAAGAACTGGGACTTGGCGACGTGGGGAAAAAGAAAGTACGCGATTATTCCGGCGGCATGCAGCGCCGGCTGGCACTCGCTCGAGCGCTGCTCGCGCCGTCCGACGCGCTCGCGCTCGACGAGCCGTTCACCGGACTCGACGCGGACAACCGCGAGGCCGCGATGCGCGCCATCCTGCGCGCGGCAGAGACGAAGATCGTGATCCTCTCCACACATGAGGAATTGCCCATCCCCGTCCCCTGCCAGATCATCGAATTGTAAAAAGGAAGCGCAAGCATTTTGCTTGCGCTTCCTTTTTTGATGAAGTTACGCGCCGATGGCCTCGTCATAGACGGTGCTCGCGCCGCTGTGGGCGGCGACGAACTTATCGCGGAACGTATTGACCAGGCTCTCGTTGCCGTAGACGGACACGACGTACTGCCCCGACGTGAGGATCACGAGCCTTTCGGGGAAGCCGCACATCCACTGCTTGCCCTGCACGGCGTTGCGGATGTCGGCGGCGACGGTCGAAACGTTGCCCGCGTCACTGACGTGGAACGCGCCGCAGGTAAAGGTGTTGAGGTTCATCATGTGCACGAGCGATGCCGCGCCGTCGATGAGCGACACGTCGGCGGACGGGAACGTCAGCTGATAGGTCAGGCTGTACAGATAATTTTCCACCTGCTCTCGTTTCACAGAGCGATACACATTCAAAATA
>OHMK01000816.1_pt1 | contig 11529 bp, 7 predicted proteins | sample 1569291 | NCBI WGS metagenome assembly OHMK01 (sample SAMEA3879517, study PRJEB24766) | human gut metagenome | biome: human-associated habitat; feature: feces | place: USA | collected 1985/1987 | reverse complement strand
AGCACAACATTGAAATATACCCGACTTGGCCCGATGGGTATGAGGGCTGCTGGACATGGGGTACTGAATTGGCATCAAAAAGCACACAACTGCTTGTTGCACAAAAGAAAGCCGGTGCGTGGAAAATCTATCGCAAATCTTACGCTGCAACAGATGGCGAAACCGTCAGGCAAAAGCTGTTCACTATCTGGAATAATCCGCAATTTTTTACCGAAAAAGGGCAGGTCGCTTTTGGTCAGATTTTTCCCGGAGCAAATAAAAATGATTTTCCGCAACCTAAATCAGTTGAGTATGTGATGGAGGCTATCAGAACAATCACGCATGATGACGATATTGTTTTGGACAGTTTTGCAGGATCAGGGACAACAGGACAAGCCGTTTTGAACTTGAATTCTGACGGCGGTCACCGCAAGTTCATTCTTGTCGAGATGATGGACTACGCCGACAGCATCACCGCCGAGCGCGTCAAGCGCGTAATCAAGGGCTACGGCGAGGGGAAAAACGCCGTGGAGGGCACGGGCGGCAATTTCAGCTTCTATGATCTGGGCGAGCCGCTGCTTGTGGGCGATTGCCTGAATGAAGCCGTTGCCCCGGAGAAAATCCGGGAATACATCTGGTTCATGGAAACCAAGCAGCCCTACGCCCCGCCCAGCGGCGGCAATCCGTATTACCTCGGCAAGCACAACAGCACAGGCTATTATTTCTACTACGAACCGCAGCGCGTGACGGTGCTGGACTATGCGTTTCTTTCCACCATCACGGAAAAGGCGGACGGCACGGTGATTTACGCCGACCGTTGCTCTATCAGTGAGGACAAGCTGGCAAAAATGGGCGTTACATTCAAAAAGATTCCGCGCGATATTAGCAGATTGTAAGGGGGTGTTCGCTATATGGAACTGAAAACATATCAGAAAAAGGTGATAGCGGACTTGACCCGCTATCTGGAACTGCTGAACGAAACAAAGAGTGACGCAGCGGCGTTTCGCCTGTTCTGGCAGGAGAAATCAGCCCCGACTTTAGGGCTATACCAAAACGTTATACCCGGTGTCCCGAACCTTTGCTTCAAGGTGCCGACAGGCGGCGGCAAGACCTTTATTGCCTGCAACGCCGTTCGCCCTATCTTTGACGCGCTCCCCGCTACCAAGACAAAGGCGGTCGTGTGGCTTGTTCCGTCGGACGCGATTCTGACGCAGACGGCGAAAGCCCTGAAAGACACGTCCCACCCCTACCGTCAGAAGATTGACGTGGATTTCGGCGGGCGTGTGGAGGTCTACACCAAGCAGGAGCTTTTGAACGGTCAGAACTTCAACCCCACCGCCGTAACGGAGCAGTTGTCGGTTATGGTGCTGTCCTACGATTCGTTCCGTGGGCGCGGCAAGGAGGTCTTGAAAGCCTATCAGGAGAACAGCAACCTTGCCGAGTTTGCAAAGGTGCTGGGCAAGCCCGACAGCCCCATTGAAAAAGCGGACGAAACCGCCCTGTTCCAGATCATCAACCAGCTTAACCCGCTTGTCATCGTGGACGAGAGCCACCATGCCCGGTCGGAATTGAGCCTTGAAATGCTGGAAAACTTCAATCCCTGCTTTGTGCTGGATTTGACCGCCACGCCGAAAAAGGAGAGCAATATCATCTCCTATGTGGACGCGGTGCAGCTGAAAAACGAACACATGGTAAAGCTGCCCGTGATCGTCTATAACCGGGACAGCCAATCCGAGGTACTGATTGACGCGATCGACCTGCGGAACAAACTGGAAGAAATCGCAAGCGCGGAGTACGCCAAGACGGGGAAATATATCCGCCCTATCGCGCTGTTTCAGGCACAGCCGAAAGGCAAGGAGGACGCGACCACCTTTGAAAAACTGCGGGACAAACTGGTGGACGCCGGGATTCCCGCCGAGCAAATTGCCATTCGTACCGCTGATGTGAACGAACTGAAAAATGTGGAGTTGATGTCCCTAAGCTGTCCGATTCGATACATTATCACGGTCAATGCGCTGAAAGAGGGCTGGGATTGCCCCTTTGCCTATATCCTTGCGTCTCTTGCCAATAAGACAAGTCAGGTTGACGTGGAGCAGATTTTAGGACGGATTCTCCGTCTGCCCCATACGAGCCAGCACACACAGAGCGCACTCAATATGTCCTATGTGCTGACTTCTTCCAACGACTTCAACAATACTGTGGCGCATATAGTCAAGGGCTTGAACAGCGCAGGATTCAGCGATAAGGACTATCGGATCGGTGAGTCCGCAAAACCGCAGGTTCCCGAACAGCCAGCAGAACAAATCACGCTGCCTGATCAACAAGGGTGTCCTGAAATGGAACCCCCTTTGGAAACCGCCGAGGACGATTTTTCGGGGCTGGATGGGAAATCTATCGGGGCAGAGTTGGAGCGGCGCAGAGAACAGGCACAAACGCCTGAAACTGCCCCGAAAGCCGACACCATGCTGGACGCTGCCGCAGAGGTCGAAAAGGCATATACAGACGCTATCCAACAGACAGACAATGACCCGATGATGGACAATCTTCCGTGGGAGGTGCGGGATAAAGTGAAATCATTCCAAGTAAACCCGCAGTTCCGGGAGGATATTGAAACGCTGCAAATCCCGCAGTTTTTCCTGAAAGTTGAGCAATCTTTGTTTACGGACGGTTCTTTTGAACTGCTGGACAAGGAAATGCTGGCAGAGGGCTTTACCCTCAAGGGCAAGGCATACGACATTGATTTTGCCGCCGCAGACGATGAAATCCGCGAAATCGACGTGCGGGAGCAGGACGGCGGTTTGCCAAAGGTGTTCAAGATGGAGAGCGCCGAACAGCGGTACTTCAAAGAGTGGTTCAACAATCTGCCGCCGGAGAGCCGAGTGCGTCAATGCAAGGATATGATGTTCAATCAGCTTAACAAGCTGAACATGGTGGATGCCGCCGAACTGAAAACCTACATAAATCGCATTGTGGACGATATGGACAAGGCGCAGCTCGCCGCGATGGAGAAAGCCCCGCTGGGCTATGCGGCAAAGATCCGCGCCAAAATTGAAACGCTACTGGAATCCCATTATCGAGAAAACTTTGAAAGGTGGCTGGAAACGGAGCGCATCGTCTGCAAGCCCTATTTCCGTCTGCGCCCCTCTATCCATCCTGCCACATATACCGACATATATGCCCGTTCTCTGTATGCAGCAGAGGACGGTGACATGAACAAACTGGAACAGAAGTTGATTGTAGAGTTGACCGCCTTGCCGAATGTCCGCTGGTGGCACAGGAATATTGCACGGCAAGACTTTGCAATCAACGGCTTTATCAAGCACTACCCCGATATTCTGATTATGACCAAAAGCGGCAAGCTCATCTGCGCGGAAACCAAGGGCGAACATCTGAAAAACGATGACAGCCGGGAAAAAATCGCGCTCGGACAAGCATGGCGAACAGCGGCGGGCAAGGACTATCGCTATTACATGGTGTTTGAGAATGAGGAAAACCTCTTGCCGGGTGCGGTGAGCATGAGCCAGTTTATCGACACGGTTAAGGCATTGTAAATCAAATAACCATATATCCGTCACTTGCAGGGGGCGATAAAATCTACCCCCGATAAGAAGCAGTGCCGATTCGGGCAGCAGGAGCAATTCTGCTGCTCGTTTTCTTTTGTGTGACCCCCTGGCTCATGCGCCGCAGGGTAGTCATAAATAACAATCAGCAAGGAGGTTAATTGTCCAATGAAAAACAGCAAGCGAGGAGGTGCGCCGCCTATGAACCACATCGGGAATATCCGTATATCTGCAAGGGAGGGCTTATATGGCAAAGAAACTTGACCCTCAAGAGATAGAGCAGTCCCGCCGAAAAAAGACTCGTGCCGATAATCGGGAAGAACGCAAGGAGCGCATACATGACGGAATCCGCAAGAATCGGGAAAGCGGCGGTGTAATTATAATACCGCCACCCCCAGCCGTACAAGCGCAAGGGCAGACTCCCCGAAAAATGCGTGTTGCAGCTTATGTCCGTGTCAGCACACAGGAAGAACAGCAAGTAGGCAGTTTTGAGATGCAAATTGTCTATTTCAAATCCAAAATTGAGAGCAATCCCGATTGGGAGTTAGTAAAAATCTATCAAGATTACGGCGTAAGCGGCACTTCCACGAACAAGCGGCAGGGATTTAAGGACATGATTGATGACGCAAAAGCAGGCAAGATTGACCTAATTTTGACAAAGGGCATAAATCGCTTTGGTAGAAATACGGTTGATATTTTGAACAATTTGCGTACTCTGAACGCCTTGACTCCACCTGTCCCGGTGCGATTTGAAAGCGAAGGGCTGTCCTCTATCGGGGATGGCAGCAACAATCTACTGATAGCGGTCTTGTCAGCACTTGCAGAATTGGAATCACAGCAAAAGAGCGAAGCCATCAAAAACGGTATTCGCTGGCGCATGGCAGAGGGTATCTACCAATTCTCGGTGATAAACACGCTTGGCTACTATTGGGACCACTTCGGACGATTGCTGATCGAGCCAACAGAAGCAAAGATTGTTGAGTACATCTACGAAAGCTGTTTGGAAGGTGCAACCCCCGCAGAAATTGCCGCCGCGCTGACCGAACAAGGCATCAAATCGCCTAAAGGGAAAGATTTTTGGCGGGCTGCTACTATTCGCGGTATTCTCCGAAACGAGAAATATTGCGGGGACGCACTCATGCAGAAAACTTGTACGATTGATTTTCGGGAGCATAAGTCAGTGAAAAACACTATGCTCAACAAGTATTTCAAAGAGGAACACCACACAGCAATCATAAAAAAATCCGATTGGCAGAAGGTGCAACAGATTTTAGATGAAAAGCCACTACCCGGCAAATCGGCAAGGCTACACGCTATGCCAAAGCGGTTCACGGTCACACGTTCCAAAGACAAGTATTTCAGAGGGTATATCATTTTAGACCCGCGCTGGACAGCTTCGGAACGCCGCGAACTGCTGAAAGAGCTGAAAAATCTCTAATACCGAAAGGAAAATCCATTATGAAATTTGATTTTAACGCACTGAACTTTGAGATCCTTGATGCGAACACCAACGCATACCCCGACATTTTCATTAACCAGAACGGTGTCACCTTTACGAAAAAGGTACTTGATGACCTGAACTATCCTGCTTTTGTCCTGTGCCAGCTTGACGCAAAAAACAAGGTTTTTGCGGTTCGTATGTGTAAGAGTAGTGAGCAGAGGGGCTACAAGTTCTCCAAGCCGAAGGGTGAGCAGAAGGCCACGGTCAGCATCACCAACAAGAATCTGGTTGACCCCATTCGTGCCGCCATGGAGGGCGTTTGGCAAAGCGATAAACGCTATCGTGTGCGTGGCTTTTGGGTCGCAGACGCAAAAACGATGTGTTTTGACCTCTCCGAGGGTGTGCAGGAGGATTATAGAAATGCCGCCAGCGATAATGAAAGCGAGGAATAAATCGGTGAACGGATTGTTCACCGTCTGAACTTCCGAATGACAGTGGGGCAAGCTCATTATGGGCTTGCCCCTTGCTTAAATAAAGGCGGGTATTTGCAGATTGTAACGCACAAGGGGCAGATAAGTGAAATGTAGGGTGGTAATATGGCAGGGAAAAATAAACGGCGCACAAGCGATAATATCCCCGATATTTGCCCCGAAGGACAACAAAAAAACAGGCGTGGGAGTTGTTAGCGTCCCACACCTGTTGGAAAACTGATTTGTAGCAGCGGCGTACCTATATCCCTCGTGTAAGTTTTCTCTACGCCATTTTTACGCCATTTTCGTATAGAGTAGCATAGGAAAACATGAAGTTATATATGGTTGGTTTGTTCCAAAATCCGCTTCAAATCAAGTAATATTCGTATTTATTGAGGATTATTGAGATATAAAATCAGGTAGCGGTCCTCCGATACCTAATTTCATAGTTTTCTCTATCTCCTTAAAATGTCTTGATTTTCAAGGGTTTCCGGAAATCGGCGCGTTTGGCTTACGCCATTTTTACGCCATTTCCGCATGGACTTATATGCTAGGAAACCCTGCCTGATTCAAATTGCCGCACAGCCTGATCCAAGGATTCAGATGTGACATGGACGTATCTGTCCATCGTTGTTTTTATACTTGCGTGACCAAGCAGCTTTTGCAGCACCTTGGGCTGTACGCCGCATTCAATCGCTCTTGTGGCGTAGGTATGGCGTAAAGCGTGCATACAGAATTTTTCAATTCCTGCTTCGTCACATAGCTTGTAAAGGTGGGTATCATAGGAACTGTTCTTCGCCGGTTCCCCGGTACGCCAGTTGATAAAGACAAGATCACGCATGACCAGCCGGGAGATTGCCCCCGTTCGCCGGTCGATATATTCCAGTGTTTGCGAGAGCAGCGGAGATTCCTTTTGCCAAGGGCGCTTGTCCTTGATTTCTTTCAGAATTTCATAGGCCCGATCCGTCAGCGGGATGGTGCGATAGCTCTGCTGCGTTTTCGGTGGTCCTGCGCGCCACACCTTCTGTTTATGCCGAAACTCCAGCATCTTATTTACCGTAAGAGTTCTTGCTTTCCAGTCGATGGCATCCCATGTCAGCCCGATCACTTCACCTGTCCGCAGCCCTGTTTCTAAAATCAGGGCATACTGCGCATAGTTGTGGGAGCGTTTGGCTGCCTCCATAAATTTCTGCTGCTCATCCGTTGTAAGACATTTGATGTCGTCCACAGCGCGGACGGGCTTGGTAAACCGCACACCGTCCATTGGGTGCTTGGTAATCAGGTCATTCATCTTCGCAGCCTTGAACATCGTACCCATTGTGATATAGGTCTGCCGGATGGTAGAACCTGCATAATCCGCATCCATGGAAAGCAGCACTTTTTTGCAGTGCATGGGCTTCACATCGGAAAGGAGCATTGTGCCGATGATGGGCTGGATGCTCTGCTTGTATCGCTCCCGATAATTTCGCAGGGTGTTGGGTGCCAAATCACCCACAATATTCTCGATCCAAAATGAAAACCATGCGTCAACCGTCGTGTCCGATGGAACAAACACATCTTCGTGCTTGTCGGCATATTTCGCCTGCTCGATCCAGTTACGCGCCTCGGGAATCGTCTGGAAATATTTCTCATGTCGTTTTCCTGCTTTGTCTACAAAACGTGCGTGATATAAACCGTCCTTTCTCTGGCAGATACCCTTGCCGCATTCTTTGCCTCGTAAACTTTTACCCATTCGGAAGCTCCTTTCCCACTATGAGAAGAAGCCCCTATGCATTTTATAATTGTAGCACAAGGGCTTTCTTTTCTCAATAGTGAACTTACTGTCAAATCATCAACTTATGGCTGATATATTGCTCGAACTCCCTGCGTTTGACCAGCTTTTTGGACCCAACATAGAGAACAAACTGGCAATTCGGACTGCGCAGCATACTCTCGATCTTGTTGATCCCAATGTTGCTGTATGCTGCGGCTTCCTTAATCGTCAGCGTCATTTTGAGATGGATCGGCACTTGCAATTCCTCGACCATACTGTTACCACCTGTGTGTTACATTCCGGACTGTTGACTTAGAAACGTAGCATTTGGGGAAAGTAAGAGTTCGTCTGAGCTATCATCTCTTTCCGTATCCAAGTCCAGCAGCCATTTGTCTGGGATCGTGATCAGATTGTGTCCTGTGTTGCAGATCCGTTTTACAACATCTGCCTGGCACGAAAACAATGCGCCTCTATCCAGCTCTGCCCGCATTTGCTTCCCCTTTTTCAAGGCATACGCCTCCGAAAGCAGCTCCAAACTGAACAGATACATCGGAAGCATAGATGCTTTGCAAATGCCGTTTTGCTGCAAGTACCGCTGAAACCGATACAGCGCCATTTCATCCAGCGCCAGCTTCATCAGCCGCAGGCCCATCTCATCGACGGTGAAATAATGAAAGCTGCTGTTCTTGCTGAAACGGATCAGACGGCTACGCGGGTTTACCCCGTGAGCCATTTTTGCGTCCTTTTGTGGAAGAATGAAATTCTTCCTTCCGCCGCTCTCCATGGCCATGCAGAAATAGAGAAACCGGCTGCCGGTGCTGAGTGCGTGGAACTGCTAGGAGAGGAGCAGTGAGTTTCCAACCTGAATGAATCGTTTTTCTTTGTTATCCACCTTGGCGGATAAGGCCGGTACAATCGTAGGTCCGTGTTTTCGTTTGCTCAAATCAAATTCCTTCTTTCGTGTGAGAATAGGGGGTGGATGTCTCATCCCTTCGTAATCAATGTAGAAAACCGACCCTGTTTGACCACCCATTCAAGGCAGAAAAAATTACACTCAATGTAAACTTTCGTAAACACAGAATGGTCTGAATCTACATTAGGTCTACACTGAGTGTAATGCTTGTGAGTATGTTTACTTATTTCAACATTAAGCGTAGTGCGGCATCGAATGGGTATCTTCCGGTACACAGCCAAGAAAGGCGACTCTTTTTGCGAATCGGTCGCGGAACACTTCTCCGGCAGGATCTGCGCCGCATGCTCAGCTGCCAATATCCAGCTCGTAGGTGCAGAGGTAGAACAGGAACGACGTCATCTGGTAGCGGCTGATGCGGGTGCCAGCGGATGCCAGCAGCTCGTCAAGGCTGCTGTCCCGGGTGGTAATGTCCTTTTCATCGCACCAGAGCATCGCTTTGGCTGCCTCTCTGCCAAGATCGGGGGCATCCCGAAGAAGCTGCCTGAGCTGCGTCTGATCCACGCCGGTATCGACGCCTGCCATGATCGCGTAGCGGCGGATCAGTACGCACGCCGTCTGATAGTCCACCTTGTCATCGTATTCGGTATTGGGATCATTTTGCCGGAGCAGCCTTGTCTGATAGGCCCAGCAGATGGCGTTATAATAGGGATGGGCCGCGTTGAATTCCTCGTTCTCGTAGTCAGCCGGAAGGGCGGTATTGTCCGTTTCCGGACGGCCCGCGATGCGGTAGAGCACATCGATGAACTCGCCCAGCCTTGCCGCGGCCTTGCCGCCGAAGGTATCCGGTGTCTCCGGCTCCACATAGCCCTTGCGGTACATATAGAGAACGCTGGCCTGATTGAAAATGCTCTTGATGTCCGTGAATACCACCGTGTCCGCAAGGCTTCCGCCGCTGGACTCCCTGGCAAAGACGTGGGCGTAGTAATCGCTGTTGAGGATGTTGCCGGAGAGCTGGAACCTGCTGTCCACATAGAGCCGGTAGGCTTCCGCCAGCTTGTCGGAGACTGTGGTATTCTCGTCGGCGGGGATCACGGTTTCCGTACCGGCGTCATAGCGGAAGGTCTTCGTCAGAAAGGACTTATCCGACAGCACCGCTACATGGAGGCCGCTGGAGAGTACATCGGTGCCCGCCAGCAGGCGGGAATCGTAGTCCACGCCGAAGAGATTCAGCAGTGTCGGCAAGATATCCGCCGTGGAGCAGTATTCATCCACCACGATGTTCTCTGAAAGGCCGGGAACATAGCAGATGAAGCTGTTGCGGTACTTCTCAAAGGTGGTGTCCAGCGTCTGCCCTGCCAGCTCGTTGTACTCGTCTTCGGTCAGGCCGTAGGGGTAGTGGTCGTTGGTCAGGACGATGCAGGTCTTGTCGGCAACGCCAGCTTCCTCCAGCCGCTGCATCAGGTACTCCAGTGCGTATTCCAGCTCCAGATTGCAGGCAATGTACGCCTTCACCGGCTCAGAATAGGGCAGATCTTTCACCGCGTCGCGGTTTTTGGCGCTCATGGCGTTGTCCCAGTTGTACTGGTAGTGACCGCTGAAGGTCATGTAATAGGCGTGGAAGGGTTCTCCGCTGTTGATGTAGTCGTCCACGGAGGCCTCCATCATCTCCAGATCGGAGGAGGGCCAGTCGATCTTTATATCCAGCCCGGAGTCCGCCGCCTTGAAGGTATAGCCCATGTTGGCGTGGGTGATGTTCCGGTTGTAGAAATCTCCGATATAGTCGTGATAGCCCCAGGCTTGATATCCTTTTTCTCTCAGCGCATTGCCCAGGCAGAAGTGCAGGTAGTTGGTGCCCGCCACGTTGAAGCTGGAATCCGTCTTAGTGCGGGACATATCCGGGTAAAGCCCCATACACATGGTGTACTCACCATTGGTGGTGACGGATTGGAACGTGCCGTAGTAATTATCGAAGATAATGCCCGTGTGGGACAGCTTGTACAGGGTGGGTGTCAGCTCCTCACTGATGAACCAGGGGCAGAAGCTCTCGGCGCAGATGGTGATCAGGTTGTACCCCTCCAACAGCCCGGTGTAGTTGTTTTTCCGGGTGGGTGTCACCTGCGCCAGGTATTCGTCCGTGGTTTTGCGCATGGCATCATCCGTGGACTCCGCCAGCTTCGTGAAGTCGATGCGCTCAATCACATTATAGGAATTGCTGCTGTAGAGCCGTCTGGTGTCTGTACCCAGCGGGGACGGCGTGATGATGACGCTGCCGCTGCTGCCGAAGGCCATATAGCGAAGCTCCTGCACCGTGGTCGCCAGCATACCCACGCTCTTATAGCTGCTGTCGGTGGAGGTGTTCACATTGGTGAAGGTTTTATAGACGGAGAATGATTTGCCCCGCCCGGCGTACATAATGCCCATCGTAGCCAGCAGCAGCGTCAGCAGGATGCCCAGCGTGGCCAGTGCCTGCTTCCAGCCAAGCCGTACCTTCAGTACTTTTATCCTCCGCAGAGTGAGGCAGAGGATCATCACGATCAGCGGCACCAGCAGCAGAAGGATGGGAACGATGTTCTTGCCGATGCTGTACAGGATCTGCGAGTCGAAATTGGTGATGACATTTCCGCCCATGCTCACCTGACTGATGGGCATGAAGCTGCCGAAGATGGCATGGTAGACCAGCTGCACCTCGGCAAACAGCACCTGCACGGCGACCAGAAGCGCGCCCACGATCTGCCGGGCGATCTTGGGAAGGTGCGTGGTCAGCAGTGTGCAGACCGTTCCACCCAGCAGTCCGAACAGCACCAGATAGACCGTCCGCCTGTCCAGTGATCGATAGACGCACAGGTGCAGACACAGCTCCACATAGACGCTGGCACAGCAGAACAGCAGCAGGCTGCGGAGCCACGCCTGCCACATGCTGCGGCGGAGGGCCTCCGCCGTTTCAGGCGCCTCGCAAGGCTCCTGAGGGTGATTCAATATCTCGATCTCATTGGGTTTTGTCTTCAGCATATATGTCTCCTGCCGCAGGCCTCCCCTTGGAGAAGAGTCTGCGAAATTTCTCAAAATATTAGCGCGGGGCATATCATACTGTAATTTCAAAGAAAATGCAACGATTTCTGTAAAAATTAAAGAAAGGTTTACAGTCGCTCTCAGTCGTTTTGAGCCGAAAATTTAACAAAATCTACATAGCCGAAGCGCGAAAACCGTGCTATACTGTACGCGCAATTGGGAACGCAGTCGATTTTAGGAGGTGAGTCCCGTGACAGAAACCGGTTTCCATCTGAAACGCCATCTGACATCCTTCCAGATCATGATCCTCGGCTTTGCCGGCGTGATCCTGCTGGGCGCGCTGGCGCTGATGCTGCCCATCTCGGCGGCAGGGCGGGTGTGGACGCCGTTTCACGAAGCGTTGT
>OHMK01000814.1_pt1 | contig 11532 bp, 8 predicted proteins | sample 1569291 | NCBI WGS metagenome assembly OHMK01 (sample SAMEA3879517, study PRJEB24766) | human gut metagenome | biome: human-associated habitat; feature: feces | place: USA | collected 1985/1987 | reverse complement strand
TCAGCTGGGAGAGCATCTGCCTTACAAGCAGAGGGTCACAGGTTCGAGCCCTGTAACTTCCACTGGTTCTGCAGAAGCAGGACCGGAAATGCCGGCGTGGCGGAACTGGCAGACGCGCAGGACTTAAAATCCTGTTGTAGCGATACAGTACCGGTTCGATTCCGGTCGCCGGCATTAAGAGGTCTCAAGTGTTGAAGTTCGTTCAGCATCTGGGGCTTTTTATTTTTGTGTTGAGATAAGAAAAATCCGCCAGCCCACAGATTCTGTGGACGGCGGATTTTTTTCTGTGATCTTATTGTTTTTTGACCGGAGCCTGATATCTTGCGGTTGATTCACGTTCGATCAGTGTCGCACGGAGCTGTGTGCGGCAGATTGGAATGTGATGTACCAGGGAGTTTAAAATGACATAAGCACATTTTCCGAGTTCACTGCGTTCCTGCCGGATAGTGGTAAGCGGTGGCTCTAGCATGGAGGAGATCGGAATGTCATCGAATCCGACCACGCTGATATCTTCCGGCACGCGGAAACCGCGGAGCTTGCATTCCGTGATAACACCGGATGCGATCAGGTCATTACCGCAGATGATCGCAGTAGCACCCGCACCCAAAAAAGTAGGAACGTGATACTTTGCACTGTCTGCCACATAATAGCCGTAAACGGTCAGGTCTTCATTGATCTCAAGACCATGTGCTTTCATGCTGTTATAGTAGGCTTCCTGACGCTGCTCGGATACCATGGAGTGCAGGGAACCATTTAAAAAGGCAATTTTTTTGTGACCGAGTGTGTAGAGATGGTCAACTGCCGCATCGATTCCCTCATAGTTGTCCGTTCCAATGTAAGCAACATTCGGATTCTTCTTAATATAATTGTCGAAGAGAACAGTCGGCATGGTGGTTTGTTCTAACTGTTTCATCCATTCGTCGTGAAGGGCGAAGCCGACGAGAAAGGCTCCACAGAAACCATTCTTTAACATATAGGTGTCATATTTTTCTGCGAGCTGGAATGCCGGTGTGACCGGAATGACTGTCACATCCCAGTTGTGGCGGAACGCATTCTGTTTGAATCCCAGGACAATTTCATAACCAAACTGTGTGGCAGCTTCATAGTCCATATTTTCAATGAAAATCGCAAGCTTGCGGTTTTCTACTTTTTTTGATCGTTTGGTCGCATATCCCATTTCCACTGCGGTATCTAAGACCATCTGTCTTAATTCATCACTGATATCGCTTGCTCCGTTCAAACCTTTGGAGACAGTGCTGACGGATACACCCAGACGATTTGCTATATCTTTGATCGTAGCCAAGTCTTTATCCTCTTTGTTATAATTATTCGATACTTCCCTTATTATATAGAATCGAATTTCTGTTTTCAAGCAGTCTGCTCAGAGATTTCAAAAAAGTTTCGAAACAAAACGAGAAAAACTTGTCATTTTACACAAAAAAACAAATATAAAAACGTGAAAAATAGCAAAATCGATATTAATATTTGCAAATTCGTTGACAAAAACGTTTCAATAAACTAAAATTACCTCAGATACGAAAATTCACGAAACAATTCGTATAGGTTTTGAATGCGGGATCATTCCAACAGAACGGGAGGAAATGAATTGGGATCAAAAGAATTGACCAGGGGAGCAGGAGTCCTGCTGGCAATCACAAGCTTACCATCTTCATATGGAATAGGAACATTAGGGGAAGCTGCATTCCAATTTGTTGATTTACTCGTCGATCTCAAGCAGAGGTACTGGCAGGTGCTTCCGATCGGTCCTACCAGTTTTGGAAACAGTCCGTATCAGTCCTACTCCGCATTTGCCGGAAACCCATATCTCATTGATCTGGATGATCTGGTGAAGGATGGATTGTTACAGGAGACGGAGATCCGCAGTTTTAACTGGGGAACGGATGATGCAGATATTGATTATGCAACCATCTATGAGAACCGTTACAAGATTTTGCGAATGGCTTTTTCGAGATTTTCTGCGAAGAGTGAAGACTTCCTTGCTTTTACAGAAAAAAGCGACAGATGGCTGTCTGATTATTCTCTTTATACCGCATTGAAACGGCATTTTGGAGATATAGAATGGCAGAGCTGGGACGTGCCGCTCAGGGACAGAGATCAGGAGGCAGTGAAAGAGTATCAGGAAATATTACATAATGACATCATGTTTTGCAAATTTTGCCAGTACGAGTTTTTTAAGCAGTGGATGCAGCTGAAGCAGTACGCAAATAGCCGTGGAGTCCAGATCATCGGTGATATGCCATTGTATGTGGCGTCAGACAGCGTGGATGTATGGGCGCACCGTGAGATGTTTTTACTTGAACCGGATGGAAGACCGAATGTGGTCGCAGGGGCAGCACCCGATGCATTTTCCGAGAGCGGTCAGGTATGGGGCAGTCCGGTATATGACTGGAACGTCATGGAAGAGGATGGCTTTGCATGGTGGAAGGCAAGAATGCTTGAGAACATGGAATTATTTGATGTGATCCGGTTAGACCATTTTTCCGGTCTGGTGCGTTATTACACCGTTTCTGCAGATGCAGAAGACGGAAGAAATGGCAAGTGGAGCAAAGGACCGGGCAGGAAACTGACAGATGCCATGACAGAGGTTCTGGGTGATATGCGGGTGATCGTGGAAGACATCGGACCAAAGGGCGGGCTTCCGGGAGTGAAAAAGTTAAAGACAAAAACCGGATGGCCGGGCATTAAGATTTTAATGTTTGCCTTTGATGATGACACCGCGAATGAGCATCTTCCACATAACTATCAGGACACGAACATGGTCGTATATGCAGGAACTCACGACAACGAAACGATCGTTGGTTATTTCCGGGATAAGTCAGATTACGAGCTGGCATATCTGTATGAGTATCTGAACATTCATTATAAAGAAGAAATACCGGATGCACTGATCCGGGCAGCCTACGCAAGTATCGCAGATGTGGCCATTATCCAGATGCAGGATCTGATGAAGCTTGGAAATGAAGCCAGAATGAACGCACCTTCCACGGTGGGACGCAACTGGCGCTGGCGTATCGGAAAAGATACTTTGAGCGAAGAACGGAGAGCATGGATACGGACTCTGGCAACCGTATATCGCAGATAACAAATACGCTATAAGATGCATAAGCATTTTATATAGAAGTCTTATTCTAAAAAAGGAGAGGAATCAAATGAAAAAGAAAGCAATCTCATTATTACTTGTTGCAGCTATGACAGCTACAATGACAGCAGGCTGCGGCGACAAACAGGAAGCAGCAGACAACACAACTGCAGGAAACGATGCGGCACCTTCTACAGAAGCAGCAGCATCTGATGATGCAGCAACAGAAGAAGAAGAGGAAGCATGGAGCGGTACATTGACTGTATGGAGCCCACAGGAAGATCAGGATACAGGCTGGTTACAGAAAGAATGTGACGCATTCAATGCGGCTCATCCAAACTGGGATGTCACATTTGAGTATGGTGTATGTGCAGAGGGTGATGCAAAAGCTACTGTCACAACAGACGTTGAGGGATCTGCAGATGTCTATATGCTGGCAAACGATAACATCCCTGATTTAGTAGCAGCAAACGCACTTGCTGAGCTCGGCGGATCTTATCTTGATTATGTAACAAGCACAAACTCCGATTCCATTACAGCATCTGTTACATACAATGATGCAGTAGTAGCATTCCCATTTACATCTAATACATGGTTCATGTACTATGATAAGAGTGTATTCTCTGATGAGGATATCAAGAGCTTTGACACAATGTTGGAGAAAGGAAAAGTTGCCTTCCCATTATCTGATTCCTGGTACATTCAGGCATTCTATGTTGGAAATGGCTGTTCATTATTCGGAGATGGTACAGACGCAGCAGCAGGTATCGACTTCGATGGAGAAAAGGCAGCAGCTGTTACAGATTACTTAGTTGATGTAGTTGCAAATCCTAACTTTATCAATGATGCAGACGGAGCTGGTCTTGCAGGTTTACGTGACGGAAGCGTAAACGCTGTATTCTCCGGTACATGGAATGCAGAAGCTGTAAAAGAAGCACTTGGTGACAACATGGGTGTTGCAGCACTTCCATCATTTAACTTAAACGGAACAGACTGCCAGATGAAATCCTTCATCGGATCTAAAGCAATCGGTGTAAACCCAAATGCTGAGAACATGCAGGTTGCTATGGCATTGGCAGCTTACCTTGCAGGTGAGGACGCTCAGAAAGATCACTACGATATGAGAAACATCCTTCCTACAAACACAAACATTGCAGTTGATGATGAGATCGCAACAGCAGTTGCAGACGCAATGATCAACACATCTATCATGCAGCCATTAGTACCTGAGATGAGTAACTACTGGTCACCAGCTGAGAACATGGGTAAAGCACTTGTAGCTGGCGAGGTCACACATGATAACGCTGCAGAAAAGACAGCAGATATGAATACAGCAATGAACACAGACGCAGCACAGTAAAAAGAATACAGAAGATTCTTACATGCAAAATACAAACCTCGGGGCGCATGAGCGCTCTGAGGATTGTTTGATACTAAGGAATCTATTTTTATTTTAAGGAGGCCCATAACGTGATACAGGCTGGAAAAAGAAAAAAAGAGTTTGCGGATCCATATACCGTGACCGGTGCGGTTACAAAAGGAAACATCATTACAAAGCTTTCCCTGCTTATTATGGGCTTGGGTAATATCGCACACAGACAGATCGCAAAGGGACTGATGTTCCTGGTTGTTGAGATTGGATATATATGGTTTATGATCCAATCCGGAATTTATAATTTATCCATGTTTCCATCATTGGGATGGAGAGAGCAGGAAAAAGTCTGGAATGAAAAGAAAAGTATCTATGAGTACACTGCCGGTGATCAGTCATCCCTGATCCTGTTGTATGGAGTTGCAACGATTTATATTACATTGATGTTTATCGTTGTGTGGAGAGAGGCAGTAAAAAGCTCTTATAAATCAGAAGTGCTTGCAAAATCAGGAAAGCACCTGAACACCTTTAAAGAAGACTTCAAGAGTTTGTTTGATCAAAATTTACATAAATTATTACTTGCAGCGCCGATCATGGGAGTATTGATCTTTACGATCCTTCCACTGATCTATAATATTTCCATGGCATTTACCAATTACAGCAAGGTAAATGATCATCTGGTATTATTTGACTGGGTTGGGCTTGCAAACTTTGCAAAAATCTTAAATTTGAACGACAGTATCGGTAAGCAGTTCTATTCCGTACTGACATGGACGATCACCTGGGCGATTTTTGCAACAGCATTAAACTATATTTTCGGTATGATCCTTGCAATCGTGATCAACCGTAAAGAGACACATTTTAAGGGCTTCTGGAGATTCTGCTTTGTATTATCCATCGCAGTACCTCAGTTTGTTTCCCTGCTGATCATGAGAAGTATGTTACAGCCTACAGGTATCGTGAACACTTTATTATTAAAATATGGTCTGATCGATACGGCACTTCCATTTTTCTCAAGTGCGACATGGGCCAGAGTGACAGTTATCGTTATCAACCTGTGGGTAGGTATCCCATATACGTTACTTCAGGTAACAGGTATTTTACAGAACATTCCGGGTGAATTATATGAGGCAGCGAAGATTGATGGAGCTAATGCAATCCAGATATTCTTCAAGATCACATTGCCATATATGTTATTTGTCATGACACCATACCTCATTACACAGTTTACCGGAAATATCAATAACTTCAACGTTATCTACCTGCTGTCCGGCGGTAATCCGACACCGGTGGATGCAACAGCCGGTAAGACAGATCTGCTTGTTACATGGCTGTACAAACTGACCGTTGATAAGAACTACTACAACTTAGGTGCAGTAATTGGTATTATGACGTTCATTGTCCTTGCGATCGTTGCGCTGGTAACATATCGTAATACCGCATCCTACAAAGATGAGGAGGGATTCATGTAATGAGTAAAAAACAAGTGACATCTGGCACAAAAGCAAAGAAAACAATTGTGAATATTATTATCCATATTTTTCTGGCAATCCTGTCATTCATCTGGGTGCTGCCGATTTTCTGGGTAGTCCTGACAAGTTTCCGCGGTGAGAAAGGTTCTTACGTAACCACTTTCTTCCCGAAGACTTATACGATCAACAACTATGTGAAATTATTCACAGATACAAGTATTTTGAACTTCCCGAAAATGTTTGTGAATACTTTTATCATTGCGATTTTTACATGTATCATTTCAACCATTTTTGTACTTTCAGTATCTTATACAATGTCAAGAATGCGTTTTAACATGAGAAAACCATTTATGAATGTCGCAATGATCCTCGGATTGTTCCCATCCTTTATGTCCATGATCGCTGTTTACTATATTTTAAAGGCTCTTGGACTGGCAGAGGGATCTATGATCCGTATCGCTTTGATCATCGTATTCTCAGCAGGATCCGGTGTTGGATTCTATGTTGCAAAAGGTTTCTTTGACACGATCCCGAAGGCGCTGGACGAGGCTGCGATCATCGATGGGGCAACAAGATGGCAGGTATTTACCAAAATTACCGCGCCACTCAGTAAACCAATTATTGTTTATACCATTTTGACATCCTTCATGGGACCGTGGGTAGACTTCATTTTTGCAAAGGTTATCTGCCGTGCTGATGCACAGTACTACACCGTATCTATCGGTCTTTGGAAGATGCTTGAAAAAGAATACATTGACAGCTGGTATACCTGTTTTGCCGCAGGCGCAGTTGTGGTATCCATTCCGATTGCAATTCTGTTCTTACTGACACAGAAATTCTATGTAGATGGAATGAGTGGAGCTGTAAAGGGTTAACCCGGGCAGCGGATAAGTTTTGGCTGTGTGTGGGACTGTTGTATGAGAGTGAAAATCTTGATACAGCAGTCCCTTTTTATGTAAACATAAAAACGCTCCGCGAGGATGCACAACTCGCGGAGATGAATATATAGCTACGCTATCCGCTCGTGCGCGAAAGTGTGCGCAAGCACACACTTTGTTGTATAATACGAAGAAGAGAAGCTTTAAATGATATGAGAAAGGCATGGTTATAGGAATGAAAAAACGTTTGATCGCAGCCCTGTTAGCAGGAATGATGTTGGTACAGACAACCGCTTGTGGAAATAGCACCAGTGGAACCGTAGGTACTGTGGATAATACAGAGACAATGTCGGAGAGTGGAACAGAGGCAGATACAGAAAAAGAAGGGGATGAAGTTACCGCATTATCTTTGATGCAGCAGGTCAATACGGCGGAAGAGAATGTGATCGATGACAATTACCGTACTTATTACGAAGTGTTTGTTTACAGCTTTTATGACAGTGACGGGGACGGAATCGGTGATCTGAAAGGACTGACGGAAAATCTCGATTATATAAATGACGGTGATCCTGGGACGGACACGGATCTGGGATGTAATGGCATCTGGCTGATGCCGGTCATGCCGTCCACAACGTATCACAAATATGATGTGACGGATTATGAAGCGATCGATCCAGCGTATGGAACGATGGATGATTTTACGACACTTGTAGATGAATGCCATAAGCGTGGAATCAATGTGATCATCGATTTTGTCATGAACCACACATCTTCACAGCATGAGTGGTTTCAGACTGCATACCAATATTTGCAGGGTCTTCCGAAAGGTGCAGAACCAGATGCGTCAGAGTGCCCTTATGTAGATTATTATAATTTTTCCAAAGAAAAACTGGGCGGTTATTATCCGGTGGAGGGAACAGACTGGTATTATGAAGGACAGTTCTGGAGCGAGATGCCGGATCTCAACTGGGATAATGAAATGTTAAAGACGGAGTTTGAGCAGATCGTACAGTTCTGGCTGGATCTCGGAGTGGATGGTTTCCGTCTGGATGCAGTAAAGGAATTCTATTCGGGCGCAGATGATAAAAATATTGCAGTCCTGACCTGGTTTAATGATATGGTGAAATCCAAAAAAGAGGATGCATATCTGGTCGGAGAGGCATGGAATGATTACAATGTCTATGCGAAATATTATCAGAGTGGCATGGACAGTTTCTTTGATTTTACTTTTGCGGATAAGGACGGTATCATCGCAGACACAGTAAAGGGAATCAATGGCGCTTCCGCTTACGGAAAGAGTCTTGTCAATACGCAGGAGCTTTACGGCAGCTACAGTGATACTTACATTGACGCACCGTTTTACACCAATCATGATATGGCGCGGAGCGCAGGTTATTATTCCGGCGATTATAGTGAAGCGCAGACAAAGCTTGGAAATGCAATGAATCTTCTGATGTCGGGAAGTGCATTTTTGTATTATGGGGAGGAGCTTGGAATGAAAGGCTCCGGAAAAGATGAAAATAAGCGTGCTCCGATGTACTGGTCGACGGATGCCGATGCTACGGGTATGTGTGACGGACCAAAGGATATGGACGATATTAAGATGAAGTATGGCAGTTTAGAGGAGCAGGAAAACGATGGTAATTCCATTTATAACTTTGTGAAACAGACGATCGCATTGCGGAATGAGTATCCGGTGATCGCCAGAGGAAAGGTCGCATTTGATGAGGGGATTTCGGATGATACGGTATGCGTGATCCGGAAAACCTGTGATGAGGGACAATTGACGCTGGTGTTCAATACTTCAGAGAAGGCACAGACGGTCGATTTTGGGAAATCAGCTCTCGGAGCAACGGAAGACAGGAAATATCCATTGCAGATCGCAGGGGAGCTTCTGACAGGAACGGAAGCTGCCGTTCTGGATGAAGAACAGCTTACCATACCTGCGTATTCGGTCGTGATCTTAGAGTAAAAAAGAATACTTTTCCGGATAACAGAAATCCCCGGTATGAGACGGTCTATCGGGGATTTTTACTTGAATCTGTGCTTTTTTGGTATATAATAGTAATATCAAAGACGGAAAATACAGGTGTTGTGGAAATGCGTGTGTTTAAGAGAAAATCTGGAGGAACAATAGATGAAGCGGAAAGTCAGAACAAGAAAGCTGGGGATCAAATTTAAAATACTGATCCCGGTATGTGTATGTGTACTCGTTGTCTGTGTGGTTATGGGAGTAAATTCTTACAAACATATCCAAGACGGCATGGTTGAGATGGGCGTTCAGGAGGCAGACATGGCGGCAGATCTGACACTTCGTATGTTAGATGGCGACGAGGTGGAGCAGATCGTTCCGGGGGCAGAAGAAAGCGATGCATATAAAGGAGTTCTGGCAGCTTTAAAAAATATGAAGGACAGCTGTGGGATCGCATATCTGTATACTTTATATACCGATGGGACAAATGTTTATTACGGAGTAGATGTGGAAGCAACCGAAGATGTAAGTTATCTCGGGGATCCTTTTGCTGACTCTTATGAGGAGTTAAAATCTGTATTTGAAGGACAGGAATATGTGCAGGATTATATTGATGAGACGGAGGATGGAGACCTGATCACAGTCTACAAGCCGATCACAAACAGCGCAGGAAAAGTGGTGGCAGTTCTGGGGTGCGATTATGATGCATCTGATATTACTGCCCGGCTTGAGGCATCACTTGTGGGAGTGGTCAAGATCGGTGCGGTCTGCATTGTCCTGGCAGTAGCGGCTCTCAGCATCATTATTTCAACGATCACGAGAGGTCTTCAGAAAGTGGACGACAAGATTTATGAGATCGTGCATAATGAGGGAGATCTGACGCAGAAGCTGGACATCCACAGTGGAGATGAGATGGAACTCATTGCAGGGAATGTCAATGCTTTATTGGAATACATACGGGGAATCATGTTGAAGATCTCCGACAATTCAGAACATTTAAATGGTTCGTCACAAAAGATTGCACAAAACCTTGCAGCAGCAGAGGTGAATATCACAGACGTTTCCGCAACTATGGAGGAAATGAGTGCGGCAATGGAGGAGACAAACGCTTCACTGGAGCAGATCAGCACCTCAGTGGGACAGGTTTATGCATCCATTGAAAACATGGCAGCACGTGCAGAGCATGGAAAAGAGTCTTCCGGTGAAATGAACGGACGGGCAGACAGTGTCCGCACAGAAGCCTCAAGCAAACAGCAGGAGGTTGCAACGCAGGTGGCCGACATGGCACAGAAATTGAATGAGAAGATCGAGCAGTCCCAAGCGGTGCAGGAGATAGCACAGCTTACGGCAAATATTATCGAGATCACCGATCAGACCAATCTGTTGGCATTAAATGCGAGCATTGAGGCGGCAAGGGCAGGAGAGGCAGGAAAAGGATTTGCAGTCGTGGCAGATGAGATCGGAAAACTTGCTGCCAATTCGGCAGAAGCTGCAGAACAGATACAAAAAGTGAGCGCAGCGGTAGTTGAGGCTGTGAATGGTCTGGCACTTGCGGCAGAAAATATGGTCGAATTTGCGGGAATAACTGCTATGGATGGTTATCAGCAGTTAGTGGAAATGAGTGAGTTTTACAGCAAAGATGCAGGTGATATGAATGCCATTATGGAAGATTTCACAAGTGCTGCCGGCGAATTGCAGAAAGCCATGGACGAGATCAGGGAATCAACGACAGCAGTCAGTGCAGCTGTCGAAGAGAGCGCAAAGGGCATTATGAATGTGGCAGAAATGTCCACAGATCTTACCGGAAGTGTTGGCGATATCCAGAAGGCGGCAGATCATAACAATGAGATCGCAGATATGCTTGATACTGAGGTGAAACGGTTTAAACTGGAGTAACGGAGATTGTAAATCATAATTGAAATAAAAAATCGTGCGAACAAAAACGTATTGTGTTTGCACGATTTTTTTATCAATAGGTGTTCAGTTCATAACATAATGAAAGAAATCAACAGCATTCCCTTTGTTATCAGTTGCGTATGCAATGCCGAAGCAGACCGTTCCGGTGTAGTAACCGTAGTCAGAAAGCCATTGGTTGTCGTTCAGTTCCAGACCGCATGGGAGTGTCTCACCGGTTTCGGAATCTGTTGCATAGACAATCATATCTTTGTACTGTTCTAATTCATCCGCTGTTAAATAATCCGTAAGAGGCATAAGACTTCCGGCATCAGCGTATTGCTGGAACACAAATTCCGGTGCAAAAAGAACGTCGGCACCACCGACAGAAAGTTTTAAAGTCAGTTTCTGGTTACTGTAGTAGTTTGTGGAGTAATTATCGTCATCAGAAAAAGTGATGGAGGTATCTACGGTAACTTCTTCTTTCTTTGTAAAGCCTTCCTGTTCAAAAAATTCATCTGTGGAAGAAACGCTTTCTTCATAAGGATTCAGGGTATTTACCATCACTATATCTAAAACACTTTCCCTATAGGCAGCATAATGTACGATCATGGAAATGACAAACGCCACAAGACAGATGGCAGCAATGATGTGCCAGCGGTAATAGTCCCAGATATATTGCACCTTTGCTTTGCGGGAAAGGTCTTTGAATGCTGTTTTCTTTTCCATAGGAAAACCTCCGTAATTTAAATTATAAAAAAAACGAGTTCCTTTCGAAACTCGTTCCCCTAAAAAAGCGGGTGATGGGAATCGAACCCACGTATCCAGCTTGGAAGGCTGGTGTT
>OHMK01000792.1_pt1 | contig 11764 bp, 10 predicted proteins | sample 1569291 | NCBI WGS metagenome assembly OHMK01 (sample SAMEA3879517, study PRJEB24766) | human gut metagenome | biome: human-associated habitat; feature: feces | place: USA | collected 1985/1987 | reverse complement strand
AGGTTCTGTACGAAGCTAAGCCTGAACCCAAACGTGTTATTGATGCCGAAGCAGCTTACCTGACTACTAATATGCTGCAGGATGTTCTTATCAGCGGCACTGCAGGCGGCATGGGAATCGGCCGTCCGGCAGCAGGTAAAACCGGTACTACCGATACCTACATCGATGCCTGGTTCGTTGGTTACACCCCCGACCTCAGTACTGCCGTATGGGTTGGCGATGATAACAACAAATCTATGAACCGTATGTACGGCAGCGGCGCTCCGCTTTCTATCTGGCATGATTTCATGGTCAACGCTCTGGCCTCTACTCCGCGCACCGGCTTCAGCAATCCGGGCGTAGCTGTTCCGCCGGAACCGGAAATCAAGCAGGATGATAAGGACAAAGATAAAGACAAGGATAAAGATAAGGACAAAGACAAGCAGGCTCCCGCTACGGTAACAACTGAAGGCAATGCCAACCAGACACCTGTAGTAAGCAACCAGCCCACTAAAAAGAAACGCAGCATTAAAGAGCGCGTTAACGAAATCATGGGCAAGCCTGTTGTCAGCAACCAGCCTACTCCGCGTAACTAATTCACTTTTATGGTGGTCACCGAGTGTGACCGCCATTTTTTATTACTCGAAACTAAGTATATTGTATACATGAATACAGATTTATGCTATAATAATAACAGCTATAAATCAGCTTTAATTAACGAACTATACTAATAAAAGGAGTACTGCCATGGAGAAGAAACCCGTAAAAATAGTTGAAACCGTCCTGCGTGACGGCCACCAGTCCCTTGCTGCCACCAGAATGCGCATCAGCGACATGCTGCCGGCACTGGAACAGTTGGATAACGCCGGCTACTATGCTTTGGAGGCTTGGGGCGGCGCCACCTTTGACTCCTGCCTGCGCTTCCTTAACGAGGATCCCTGGCAACGTCTGCGCACGCTCAAAAAGCATCTGCGCAAAACCCCGATTCAAATGCTGCTGCGCGGTCAGAACATTTTAGGTTATAACCATTATGCCGATGACGTTGTACGCGAATTTGTAAACCGCTCTGTTGACAACGGCGTATCTATTATCCGTATTTTCGATGCTCTTAACGATACACGCAACCTGGAATGTGCAATGCGTGCCGCTAAGGAAGCAGGCGCACATGTTCAGGGTTGCATTGTATATACCATCAGCCCCTACCATCAGGACAAGGACTTTGTTCAATTAGGTAAGGAACTGGCGCAGATGGGCGCAGATTCCATCTGCATTAAGGATATGGCAGGCCTGCTGCGTCCCTACGCTGCCGAAAGCCTTATCCGCAGCCTGAAGGCAGAGCTTAACCTGCCTATCGACCTGCACACCCACTTCACCAGCGGTATGGGCGATATGACCTACCTGAAGGCTGTTGAAGCCGGTGCGGACATGATTGATACTGCACTTTCTCCGTTCTCCGAATCTACCAGCCAGCCCTGCACCGAAGCTCTGGTAGCAACGCTGGAGGGCACTCCCTACGATACAGGCATCAACCTTGCCGAGCTTAATGCATTGGCTGACTATTTCAAGGATGTACGCAAGAACCTTATCCACGATTTCAACCTGAACGCCAACATCCCCATAGATCCCAAGGTGCTCACCTTCCAGATTCCTGGCGGTATGCTTTCCAACCTGCTGAACCAGATGAAGGAGATGGGTGTTGCCGACAAATATCCGCAGCTGCTTGAAGAAATGCCGCGTGTACGTGCCGAGCTCGGTTATCCGCCGCTGGTTACTCCTACCAGCCAGATTGTAGGTTCTATGTCCGTATTGAACGTTGCACTCGGACGCTATAAGATGATTCCCCGCGAGGTTAAGGATTTGATTCTTGGCAAATACGGCCGCACTCCGGGACCGATTGACCCTGAGGTTAAACGCCTGGCCATCGGTGACGCGCCGCAAATCGACCACCGTCCTGCCGATGATATTCCGCCGCAAATGAAAAAGCTGCGCGAAAAGCTGGCTGAGGAAGGCTTCCCCAACGCACCGATTGAAGACGTTTTAAGCTACGCCTCCTTCCCTGAGGTAACTCTTAACTTCCTGCGTCACAGCAACATCGGTATGAAATTCCACGATTTATAAGCACAACGCTAAAGAGCACGCTGAGAAATCAATCTCAGCGTGCTCTCTTTTTATGCAGATATTATTTTACATCCTCCAGGTGTTCCTCCTGAAGCTCCTCGTGAATCTTTTCCGGCTCGTGCAAAAGCTGGATGCCGACGCGCACAATACGCATCTTATCAATCTCTTCTACCGTAAAGGCAGCAGCAGATGTCTGCACCTTCTGCCCCACCTTAGGCGGATAATCAAGCTGAGAGTAAACCCAGCCGCCGATAGTATCACAGTTTTCGGTATCTAAGGCCAGCTCGAAGGTATCGTTAACATCCTCCAACAGCATTTTGCCGTCGACAGAATAGGTTTTACTGCCCTTTTCTTCTACCTCCGGACGTTCCTCGTCAAACTCGTCCTGGATTTCGCCTACGATTTCCTCCAGAATATCCTCAACGGTAACCATACCTGCGGTACCGCCGTACTCGTCAACCAGGATTGCCAGCTGGCTGCGATGCTTCTGCAGAATACGCAGCAGCTTGCTGATAGGCAGTGATTCCGGCACCAGCAGCACCTTACGCGCCAGACTGCGCAAATCGGGACGCTCGCCGGCATTTAAGCTGCGTAGCAAATCCTTGATATGCAAAAAGCCGATAATGTGGTCCTTGTCCTCATCACAGATAGGATAACGCGTCATGCGCTCCTCCAGCGCCGTCTTGATATTATCCTCCCAGGAATCCTCCAGATACAGGCAGATCATATCGGTACGCGGCACCATGATATCGCTGGCGCGACGGTCGGAAAAGTCAAAGACATTATCCAGATAAGTAAGCTCTGTTTTATCAATATAGCCATGCTTATGGCTTTCTTCCATCAGTATGCGGATTTCATCCTCGTTGTGCGCCTCTTCCGCCTCGCTTGCAGCCTCAACGCCCAATTTGTGCAGCACCCAGTTGGCAACGTGATTGAGGAACCACACCGCCGGATACATCAGCTTATCAAACAAAATCAGCGGAGCTGCCACAAACAGAACAATCTGCTCAGTCTTTTGAATAGACAATGATTTAGGCACCAGCTCGCCCAAAACGATATGCAATGCGGTGATAACACCGAAGCCGACAACAAAAGCTATTGTATGCTCAACCTGCGGCGGCAGCTGCAGCAGAGTAAATACAGGATGCATCAGCTTCGCCACCGTCGGCTCGCCAATCCAGCCTAAGCCCAGCGAAGCAATGGTTATACCAAGCTGCGTAACCGAAAGATAGGCATCAAGATGCTCCGTTACCTGCTTAGCGCTTTCTGCCCGCGTATTGCCTTCCTTAATCAGCGCATCAAGACGCGAAGGGCGCACCTTGACAATAGAAAACTCCGAAGCAACGAAAAAGCCGTTCAGCGCCACCAAAAATAAAATTGCTATAACATTAAACAAACATATGAGATAGTCCAAAAATCTCTGTAATCCTGCAGATTGCAGAAAAACAGTTTCACCTCCGTAAAATATATAATATTAACAGTATTGTACCATAGATAGACAATAAAGCAAAATAATTTTTTGTAAAATTTGTAGCAAAAAAGCCGCCGTATCAGCAAAAATTTACATGATACGACGGCTTTAAGCTTTTATTTGAGGTCGGCTACAGCCTTATGCAAAGATGATGCCTTATACTCAAGCTTTAACTGCTTCAGCGCAGCGTTTGCACAGAGTCGGATGCTCAGCGTCCTGACCAACCTCGTCGCTGTAAATCCAGCAACGCTCGCACTTGTGGCCTTCGGCAGCAGCAACAGTAACCTTCAGGTCCTCACGGCCGGTTGCTTCGGCACCTTCTGCAGCGCCTTCAACAATAACTGCCTGAGAAACGATCAGCAGAGTTGCCAGGTCTTTTTCTACGGATTTCAGGATAGCCAGTGCTTCGCCTTCTGCGTGCAGCTCAACCTTAGCGTCCAGGGAGTGACCGATTTGTTTGTTACGACGAGCCAGTTCCAGCACCTTGGTGATTTCGCTGCGGATTTCAATGAAGTTATCCCATTTAGTTTCCAGCTCTTCGTTGATATATTCTTCCTTAACCTCCGGCCAAGGCAGCATTTGTACAGATTCCGGAGCATTAGCAGGTTTCTTCATGAACTGCCATACTTCTTCCATAGTGAAGCTCAGTACCGGGGACAGCATAACGATGAGATCCATGAGGATTTCATGCATAGCGGTTTGTGCGCTGCGACGCTCTTTGCTGTCTGCCTTATAAGCATACAGGCGGTCCTTGATGATATCCAGATAGAAGCTGGACATTTCAACGGTGCAGAAGTTGTGGATTGCATGGTACAGTACATGGAAATCATAGCTTTCGTAAGCAGCGGTAACTTCCTTCTTCAGCAGCTGCAGATGCATCAGTGCCCATTGGTCAAGCTCCAGCATTTCGTTGAACGGAACAGCATCGGTTTCATAGTTGAAATCGTTGGTGTTGCCCAGGATGTAACGGATGGTGTTACGGATTTTGCGGTATACCTCAGCCAGCTGCTTCAGGATTTTCGGGGAGATACGGATATCTGCCTTGTAATCGGAGGAAGCAGTCCACAGACGGATGATATCAGCGCCGTATTGTTTGATTACGTCCTGCGGAACGATAACGTTACCTACGGATTTGGACATCTTGCGGCCATCGCCGTCAACTACATAGCCATGAGTCAGTACGGATTCGTACGGAGCACGGCCTGCAACAGCAACGGAGGTCAGCAGAGAAGACTGGAACCAGCCACGATGCTGGTCACTGCCTTCGAGGTACATAGCAACCGGCCAGGACAGCTCCGGACGCTTTGCGGCAACAGCCATGTGAGAGGAACCGCTGTCGAACCATACGTCCATGATATCGCTTTCCTTATGGAAGTGCTTGCCGCCGCATTTCGGGCAGACAGTGCCTTCCGGCAGCAGCTCTTCCGCAGTGTGAGCCCACCATGCATCGCTGCCTTCTTTTTCGAACCAGTTAGCAACGGAATCAATGGTAGCTTCGTTGATAAGGTGCTCACCGCAGTTATCGCAGTAGAATACCGGGATAGGAACGCCCCATACGCGCTGACGGCTGATGCACCAGTCGTGACGGTCGCTTACCATGTTATGGATACGTTGTTGGCCCCAGGAAGGAATCCACTGTACATCGTCGATAGATTTCAGTGCTTCATCACGGAAGCCGTCGATAGAAGCGAACCATTGAGAGGTTGCGCGGAAAATAATCGGGTTTTTGCAGCGCCAGCAGTGTGCGTATTGGTGCTTAATGTTTTCTTTGCCCAGCAAGCAGTTCAGCTCAGCCAGATATTTCAGTACCGGGATATTAGCGTCGAATACAAACATGCCCTTGAAGCGTTCGCCTGCTTCTTCGGTCAGCTTGCCTTGGGAATCAACAGGGCAGAGAATCGGCAGCTTGTATTTCAGGCCGGTTTCAAAGTCGACATCGCCATGACCGGGAGCGGTATGTACGCAACCGGTACCGGCTTCGGTAGTTACATAGTCAGCCATAACTACGAGAGAACGGCGGTTGTTGTATTCAGGGAACGGATGCACGCATTCAGCGTATTCCATATCTTTACCAAGAGTAGTGCCGAGGATATTGCTGAGGTCCTTATGGCAGACAGCGCCAACCTGAGCCAGCAGATCTTTAGCCATAAAGAGAACTTCGCCTTCGCATTCAACCCAGGCATATTCCAGAGCAGGGTTCAGAGCAACAGCAACGTTGGCAGGCATGGTCCACGGAGTGGTGGTCCAAATTACCATGTAAGCCTTTTTGCCTTTAGCAGCTTCCGGAGTTTGGCCGTTGTCTTTTACCAGCGGCATTTTTACGAAGATAGTCGGAGTTTTTTGTTCGCCGTATTCGATTTCTGCTTCAGCCAGAGCGGTTTCGCAGTGCGGGCACCAGTAAACGGTCTTTTTGCCTTTATAGATATAGCCTTTGTTAGCCATAGTACCAAATACACGGATCTGCTCAGCTTCAAAGCTGTGATGCAGAGTGATATACGGATTTTCCCAATCACCCAGAACGCCCAGACGTTTGAAGTCTTCGCGCTGGATATCAACCCATTGCAGAGCGAAGTCATGGCATTTGCGGCGCAGAGTCAGCGGATCCAGCTCATTGCGGTTCAGGCCCAGCTCTTTGATAGCAGCGTGCTCAATCGGCATGCCGTGAGTATCCCAGCCGGGAACATACGGGGTATCGAAGCCGCGAGCATATTTGTATTTCATGATGATATCTTTTAAGATTTTGTTCAGGGCATGACCCATGTGGATTTTGCCGTTTGCATACGGAGGGCCGTCATGCAGAACAAATTTCTTGTGGCCTGCATGCAGAGCCTGCTTTTTGCCATAAATATCGTTTTCTTCCCAGAATTTCAGAAAATCAGGTTCGCGCTGCGGCAGACCGGCACGCATAGGGAACTCTGTTTCGGGCAGATTCAGTGTTTTACCATAGTCCATTACTAATAACCTCCAATTTTATTAAACAAAAAATTTAACAATATAAAAAAGCTTCGTCCCTCAGATAAGGGACGAAGCTGTAGACTAACAACGATTAATACGCTTGCGTATCATGCATCATTAACAAACGTGTACTCCGTGGTACCACCCTCATGACGACAGCCTTTGCTGCACGCCACTCGTGTGCGCAATATCGGGCGCTCCCGTATGCAGCTACTCAGGTTCGCCGCATCCGCTCCAAAGTGATTTTCACCTGCTTTACTTCGTCCGGGCTTGCACCATACCCCGGCTCGCTTAACCTGCGCCGCAAGCTACTGTCTTTTTCATCGCGTTAGCAAATATCAATAAACGCTAATATTATACATTAGACAATGTGATAAGTCAAGGAGTGAAGAGCCTTGCACTGCCAAAATTTTATAATACACATCTTCAGACTTCTTACTGCTAAAGTCATATGTTAACAATCCAAATGAACGTCAGCAACACTACGATAAAAATTCCAAAGGACATTAAGTCCTGAAAACTGAAATATACCATAGACATCACCTCCATTCCTAAGAATTTTGGCAATGCCACCCTGCAACACGGTCGTCTTGCATAGTATTTTATCATACAGAATATAAACATACAACGAACAAGTTGTGAAGTTTGTGTTGTATGTTTTTTGTTTTTACAAAAATCTCCCCAGCCTTACGCAAGCATAAAGCTGGGGAAATAAACAATTTTACCCATTTATTCTTTTCACAACAGTTCCATACATCTGCAAATAAAAATATTGAAATCCACTAGTATCAAGGTCTATGTCCTGACGCATACAAACGACAGCATCTCCACCAAGCATTAGTGCTCTTTTCTTCAGTTCTTGCGTAGCAACAAAAAATGCTTTTTCAAAATCATTCTGCCCAACAGAATATTCTCCCCATAAGAACCCCCAGTCTGTCCTTCGCTCAGACATCAAAGCATTATTCTTCATTTCTTCAATTTCAGCACTATACTTATTTACAAGTTCACTCAAGGTACTACTAAAAATGCCTTTGTTAGAAACCTGAAAATATACGGGACCAATAATTTCATAATCCTCTTTTAAATCACCAGTCGTAACAATTACGGCATTAACCTTTTGCCGATATTCGGCTGCTCTTTGTTTAGCCTCAGCTGCTTTTTGTTCGGCAGCTTCTTGGACAGCCTTACTTTTCAGCGCTGCTTTTTTGTAATCAGTATCCCAAAACGGCATATGGATTCCCCTTTCTCATCGTATCATTATACGTTATATAGATTATTTTTTGTCTTTAATTTTTACATTTTTATAAATCTGGTTGACGCAATTTTTTGCTTTTGTATCATTCTTCGAATAACACGTAATCAAAGTCCAAAATTCCTTTTCATTCTTGATAATCAAATAGTGAAACACTTCATCAATATTTTTCTGCATATCCGTAAACGAGCAGTAAATTTCAATACCACTTTTTCCATTTACTATTGCATCTTTTCTTTCTGTTTTTATATTAGATACATTATTCATAGATTTTAGTGGAATCAGCAAAGAAGAAGCATACATTTCATAGTAGTTATTCAAAACTGCTTTTTGGGTATTGCTATCCAAAATATTCAACGTATTATCGTCAAATCTGACTCTGGTCAACTGAGTAAACTTTATACCATAGTCATTTTTACTAGTATCTAAACGACTATCACATTGTGCAGCAACAGGATCTATCTCCGCAAGCTCATTCATCGGAACATATTTCCACGTATATTCATATGGAGCAGCAATTTCTATTGATGTTACATCCCCATCCACTCTGTTATGCTGCGTCAAAATATTTTCGGCCTTACTCCCACACCCCAAACAAACTAAGTAAACGCTTAACATTAAAAGCATTAAAATTATTCGTTTCATTATAAATCACCACATTTACAACAATGTATCTTCTTTATCATATAAATCTTTCGGCAACTCCGGATGTTCTCTGTAATAATCAGCTAATACAATATGGCAATACTTGCACACTGTAGAATTTTCTTTTATCCAACTACCACAAGAAGGACATTTTAGTCCACTGTGATCAGAAAGCAGTAAACTGTGAATCATCGCTACAATCCATAGTAAAATTCCATAAATATACCAACGCTTGAAATTTCTTCCTTTTCTTTTAGCAATATAAGCTGGGATAAGCGCGGCAATCAAAAGCCAAATCAAATTTTCCAGTAAAATAACGAACAACGAATCTTCATACATAAATTTTACATCTCCTTATAAAATTATTCATGATTAGTATTCATAACTTGAACCTGATAATCTCCCGGTCTGTCTGAGTACTCATATACACTCACATAAACTCTCTTGCCATTTTGACCACGACCAACTAAATGAAGAACGTATTGTACACCATGTCCATATTCATTAACTGATGTTGAAGAACTATCGTTATACCATGTATCTAGTCTTCCTCTTTCAAATCCAGCACTAAGCATAGGACCAAAATGCTCTTTATATTCTTCTACCGTACAACCTAAATAATTAGCAAATCTTCTTGCATCTGCTTCTTGCTCAGCTGCTTCAGCAGCCTTTTGGGCTTCCCTGGCTTTAGCTTCTTGTTCGAATTGAGCATCTGCTAATTTATGTTCAGCTAACCTATCACTATAAGAGCCAAGAACATTTCCATTTTCCACTAAATTAAATGACCCATAGCAGTTTTGAGCTTTATGAGATACATTTACTTTATCAATAGCTCCTTTATTATTAACGAATACCATAGTATCTCCCTGTTCACCATCTTGGTACGGAATTCTATAGTAATGCAATTTTCCATTTTCATCAGTAAAGCTAATTTGATCATCAGTAGGAACTTTTAAACCAATTTTAGCCAAAAACTCCCTATGTTCTTTCGGTATAGCAGTTGTAATTTTCTTATTAACCGTTATCTGTTTGTTAGCCTCTTTCTGTGTATCGCTACTTGTAGCAGTAAAAATTAGACCAATAAATGCTAGAGAAACAATTACACCAATAATAGTTTGCTTTTTTGAAGTTTTTGTTTCTTCAATCTCTACTTTTTTATCTACTGGTTCAGCGGTCTTTTTTATATCAGCCTTAGGGATAGTTTCCGCCTCTTTTACTACTTTTGCTCCGCAATTCCCACAAAATTTAGCGTTTGGTTTAAGCTCTTCTCCACAAACTTTGCAATACATACAAGCACCCTTTCGTATCAAAAATATATTAAGGATTCCTATGTAGTTATTATATCATCTTGTCCCCCCCCCGCAACCAAATATCCATTTGGTTGCGAATTAAAAAATAATAGTGCTCTGTCAAAAGCACTCAACCTAAATTATCAATTTAACTTATGTTCTACCAATGCAACTTTTCCCCTCAATCCTCGCCCTTCGTACTCCACTTCCTCTGTGTCACCCTCGCCAACTCCTGCAGCAAATACTCCGGTCGCATCTCCAGCACAGCAGCAATTCTCAAAAAAGCAACAAAACTCAAAGACTGCCTGCCATTTTCAATCTTAGTCATCGTCCGTCGCGACACCCCGATCATCCTGGCAAACTCTTCCTGATTTATCCCTGATGCCGTTCTATGCGATCCTATAAGCACTCCCAGTTCAACCAGTTCTGGCAAATAATCCGAATCCACCAGCTCTTCAGAATACAAATTTCTAAGTCTTTTTCTCATACTGTCACCTCAAAATATTACTATTTTGCTAACAGATTATTACAAAAAGACTAGTCAAAACGTTTTTGCGCATTATTATGCTCAAATAAGAAACTTGCTAATCTTCTGTGTTATAATAGGCACATCAAGAGCTTGATGTAGTACAGCACAGAATTCTGCCATATGCGGTAACACTACCGCCACAGAAAGGAACTGGACAACATAACAACAAAAAACTGCCCTGAGCAGGAAAATACCGAACAGGTAATCTGCTGCGTGCCGGAAGGCACCGAACCGCAGGACTGCACGGAGGAAAAAACAACCTTCACTCTCACAGAATTCAAGGAGCTGGTTCACAGCGCCCAAAATGGTGACCGCGAGGCCATCAACACATTATGCAACGCCTTTAAGCCCTTAATCTACAAAGAGGCCTATCGCTACGAAGTGCGTGAAGCCTTGGGAGAGGACGCAATCAATACTGCCTGGTTAATCTTTTTAGAGCAAATCAAGAAGTATAAGGATCGCGACTTCGGGCATCTGCCAGGACTATTGCAGTACCATGTCCATTACGGACTGCTGCATAAGTTTACGCGTGGAAAATCTGTCAAGGATTGTTATTATCTGGACGCAGAGGAAGAAGGCGAAGAAACGCAGATTGCTGACAAGAAGAATGATATTGACGAGCTGATGCATAATCAGCTATTGTCTGATACGATGCGTAAGCTCACTAAAGAGCAATTTACTGCTGTCAATGAGCTTGTTCTGCAGGATGTTGATTACAAAATATTTTGCGATAAGCATAAGTGCAGTGTGAAAACTGCTTACAAGCATCGTGCTAACGGTCTAAAAAAATTAAAAGCAATAATTGCTTAATCCTCTAAGCGTTCTGCCCTACTATGGGCGGGACGCTTTTTTACTGTGCGGATGTAAAAACAAGAGTGTCCAGTTTTTGGGGTTTCGCCAAAAGAGAACTGTCCAAAAACTGGGTTTCACCAGAACCAAGTGTCCAAAGTAAAATTCGACTCTCTCTTGCAAACTGTCCAAAAAAAGAGCAATGTCAAGTAAATGGGATTCAACCTTTTCTTTTGTCAAGGAACATGGATTCAGCTTTTTCTTTTTGTCAAGAGTTGGGAAAATCTCTTTTTTTTATTGTCAAGGATTTAGGAAACCTCCTTTTTTCAGTGTCAAGACTTTGGAAAATCTCTCTTTTGGACTGTCAAGTACTATGGGTACAGTATAGACTTGGGCTGCACCTACGCTCTACTTCTACCGTACTTTACGTCTATCCTCTAGGTAGTACTCTAAAGAACAAGGTTACTACTAGCTTACGCTAGTAGTTTTTATCACAGCCAAAAGAAATAAAGACAGAAAGAAAAAATTATAAAAAAGAAAGAGAGAAAAAAGAAAACTCATTATACTAATGGCTAAAAATGCTAAAATTTTCACCCCCCTGTGCAAATTTTTTTAGAAAAATATTTTTTAAAAATTTTTTTACTGAGGGGGTGAAAAAATCGCAAAAAAAAGCCATTAGTATAGTGAGAGGCAAAAACAACACACTCCCGCCTCTTGCCGAAAGCAGAATCCGGATA
>OHMK01000780.1_pt1 | contig 11884 bp, 7 predicted proteins | sample 1569291 | NCBI WGS metagenome assembly OHMK01 (sample SAMEA3879517, study PRJEB24766) | human gut metagenome | biome: human-associated habitat; feature: feces | place: USA | collected 1985/1987 | reverse complement strand
CCGGCCGCTCTGCGGCGACCTTGCGCACGCGGGCGACACCGTTCTGCTTGTCACGCCGATTGACTCCGGCGCCCCTAAAGGACGCCTCATCCTGCCGCAGGTGCAGGCTATCCGCGAGCTTCTCGACGCTCATGCCAAGTGCCTCGTCGTACAGCAAGACCGCGTGGCCGAAAGCATCGCCGAGCTCCGCCACCCGCCCAAGCTCGTCATGGCGGACTCCCAGGTCATCATGGACGTCGCCGCACAGACGCCGGAGGACATTCCGCTCACCACCTTCTCAATCCAGATGGCCTACTCCAAGGCCGACGTCATCGAAATGGCCCGCGGCACCGCCGCGCTTGCCTCGCTTGAAGACGGAGACCGCGTGCTCATCTGCGAAACCTGCAGCCATCACCCGCAGAAGGACGACATCGGCCGCATCAAGATTCCCCGCTGGCTTCGCCAGAAAACGGGCAAGGACCTCCAGATCGAAGTGGCCGTCGGCAAGGACTTCCCCGTCGACCTGACGCCCTACAAGGTCCTCATCCAGTGCGGTGGCTGCGTCGTCACGCGACGCCACATGCTCATGCGTCTGCGCGCCGCACATGCACAGAACGTGCCCATGACGAACTACGGCCTCACCATTTCGTACCTGCAGGGCGTGCTCGAGCGCGTGCTGCTCTGCCACCCCGAAGCCCTCAAGGCCTACAGGGACGCGCTCACGAAGTAAGGCACCGCAGAAAAACAAACGGCATCCGAATGCATTCGGATGCCGTTTTGTTTTTCAAGTGCCTATCAGACTCAGTCGAACGTCTGCTGCATTTCGCGCGTGGTGTGGAACACCACCTGCGGCCAATGCTTCATCGTCGTCTCAAGGTTGTAGATCGACGTGGCAAGGTACACCGTGTTGCCGTTGACGTCGGTCGCAAGACGGGCGTCCTGCTCCTTGCAGAAGTCCTTGCGGGTCTGCTCGTCGGGGAACGAGAGCCAGCGGGCCGTGGAGACGTCGGTCGACTCGTAGATGGCGTCAACCTTGTACTCCGTGGCAAGGCGCTGGGCCACGATTTCAAACTGAAGCTGACCGACGGCACCCAGAAGGATGTTGCCGAACTCGCCGGTGAAGACCTGAATGGCGCCTTCTTCGCCGAGTTCCTGCAGGCCCTTCTGAAGCTGCTTGGCCTTGAACGGGTCTTTGCTTCGGGCGGCGCGGAAGAGTTCCGGCGCAAAGCTCGGGATGCCCGTGAAGCCGAGCTTCTCGCCTTCGGTAAGTGTATCGCCGATGTGGAGCTGGCCGTGGTTGTAGATGCCGATGATGTCGCCTGCAACGGCGTCCGTCATCACGACGCGGTCCTGAGCCATGAAGGTCAGGGCGTTCGGGATCTTCATGTCGCGATTCTCGCGCACGTGGAAGACCTTCATGCCCTGCGAATAGCGGCCCGAGCAGACACGGAAGAACGCAATGCGGTCGCGGTGACGCGGGTCCATATTGGCTTGAATCTTGAAGACGAAGCCCGAGAACGGCGCCTCGGTCGGCTCGATCTTGCGGACGCCGGCATCACGCGGCTGCGGCGGCGGAGCCCACTGCACGAGAGCGTCAAGAACGTCCTGCACGCCGAAGTTGTTCACACCGGAACCGAAGAAGACGGGGCTCTGCTCGCCCGCAAGGAACTTCTCGATGTCGAACGGTTCGGTCGCACCCTGAACGAGTTCGACGGACTCGCGCACGTACGGCATTTCCATCGGGAAGAGACGGTCAAGCTCGGGATTGTCGAGCCCTTCGATCATCTCCTGATCACGCGAGAGACGCTCCTCGCCGGCCGTAAAGCGCACAAGACGGTTCTTCAGCAGCGAGAAGACGCCGCGGAAGGTCTTGCCCATGCCAATGGGCCAGGTGATGGGCACGCACTGGAGCTTGAGCACGTTCTCGATTTCGCCGATCACGTCGAGCGGATCGCGCACTTCGCGGTCGAGCTTGTTGATGAACGTGATGATCGGCGTCTTGCGCATGCGGCAGACTTCGAGAAGCTTGATCGTCTGGGCTTCCACGCCCTTGGCGGCATCGATCACCATCACGGCGGCATCGACGGCGGTCAGCACTCGGTACGTGTCTTCAGAGAAGTCCTCATGGCCCGGGGTGTCGAGCAGGTTGATGACGTGATTGTCATAGTGGAACTGCATCACCGAACTCGTCACGGAAATGCCGCGCTGCTTTTCGACTTCCATCCAGTCGGACGTGGCGTGACGGGCAGCCTTGCGGCCCTTGACGGCGCCGGCCATCTGAATGGCGCCGCCGAACAGAAGGAGCTTTTCCGTGAGCGTCGTCTTGCCGGCGTCAGGATGGGAAATGATGGCAAAGGTGCGGCGCATTTCGACGTCGCTGACCAATGCGGGGTTGGGACTCGTCATAACAGAGAACGTTCTCTTAACGTAAATTCAATGAAAATCGGCTCTTCCGCCGAACTGTTCGACGGAAAAGCCGATCATTTTAACAGAGAGCAGAGGATGCTTCAGCCGAATTGCGGCCAGAACCTCTACCTGCGGAGCTTGGCAAACGCAGCGGCCATGGCGCCCTGCGATGGCGCGGCGGAGCGCGTGTCCCGACGGGCTGCGGGCGCCTGCCTGCGCGCCCCCTCGCTGCGCATGCTGAGGCTGATGCGCTGGCGTGCAAGGTCCACCTCGAGAACCCTGACCTTGACGATGTCGCCCACCTTCACCACATCACGCGGATCGGACACGCGCCGATCGGCTAGATGAGAGATGTGCACAAGACCGTCCTGATGCACGCCGACGTCCACGAAGGCGCCGAAGGCGGCCACGTTGGTCACCACTCCCTCGAGCACCATGCCGGGCTGCAGGTCCTTCATCTCCTTGATGCCGTCGGCGAACTTCGCCGTGCGGAATTCGGGACGGGGATCACGACCGGGCTTCAGAAGTTCGCCAAGAATGTCCGTCACGGTCGGAATGCCGAAGTGTTCGTCCACGAAGTCGCGGGCATGGAGCGAACGAAGCACCGCCGCATTGCCGATCAGCGCCTTGATGTCCAGCCCCGTCTTCTTCAGGATGCGAAGCACAACGGGATAGGCCTCGGGATGCACGGCGGAGGCGTCAAGCGGATCGTCGCCGTCGGGAATGCGAAGGAAGCCCGCCGCCTGCTCGAAGGTCTTGGCGCCCAGCCTGGGCACGGCCAGAAGATCGCGACGGGTGCGGAAGGCGCCGTTGGCGCTGCGGAAGCTGACAATGGCGTTGGCGCGTGCGGGCGAAAGGCCGGCAACGCGGCACAGAAGCGCGGAGCTGGCCGTATTGACGTCGACGCCGACGGCGTTGACGCAGTCCTCGACGACCGCGTCGAGGCGATGCGCCTGCTTCTGTTGGTCAACGTCGTGCTGATACTGACCCACGCCGATCGCCTTGGGCTCGATCTTGACGAGTTCCGCGAGCGGATCCTGCAGACGGCGCGCGATGGAGACGGCGCCGCGGTAGCTCACGTCAAGATCAGGGAACTCGGCCGCTGCGAGCTCGGAAGCCGAATAGACGGACGCTCCCGCCTCGCTCACGACCACGTGCGTGAAGTCAAGCCCCGGATGAAGACGCTTGACCTCCTCGACGAACTCGACCGTCTCGCGGCTTGCCGTGCCGTTGCCGATTGAGACAAGCGTGAGCCGGTGCTGGCGGATGAGTCGTGCAATCGTTGCAACCGCATCCGAACGACGCTCATTGGAGCCGAACGGGAATACAACCGCCGTCGCAAGCAGCTTGCCCGTCTCGTCGATCGCAGCCGTCTTGACGCCCGTGCGAATGCCGGGGTCAAGCCCAAGCACGCGCTTGTGGCCTGCAGGCGCCGCAAGAAGCAGATCGCGCAGATTGGTGCCGAAGACGTCGATGGCCGCGCCCTCGGCAGCCTCGCGCAGCCTGTCAAAAACCTCGGCCTCGAGACTGGCGCGGAGCTTGACGCGCCAGGTCCAGCGGCAGCACTGCCAGAGCCAGGCGTCGGCCGGACGCCTCTGGGTTCCCACGTTGAAGTAGGCGGCCGTGCGCTCCACAGGTTGGTCGGGACGCTCTGCGTCAACTTCGAGACCCAGCGTGAGAACGCCCTCCGCCTGACCTCGGAAGGCGGCGAGCGCCCTGTGAGACGGCATTCTGGCAATCGGCTCGCGATAGTCGAAGTAGTCGCGGAACTTGGCGCCCGTCTCTTCCATCCCTTCGACGACGCGGCTCGTCATGGCGCCCTCATTCCAAAGCCAGGCGCGCATGTCGGCGAGCAGCACGGAGTCCTCGCTCATCTTCTCGGCAAGGATGTCGCGGGCGCCGTTGAGCGCAGCCTTGACGTCGGGAACATTCTTCTCGGGGCTGACGAAAGCGACAGCCTCGGTTTCGGGATCCAGTCCGGGGTTCTCGAAAAGCTTGAGCGCCAGCGGCTCGAGCCCCGCCTCACGCGCAATGGCGGCAAGCGTGCGGCGCTTCGGACGGTAAGGGAGATAAAGGTCCTCGAGTCCCTGCTTCGTGTCCGCGGCGACGATCTTCGCCTCAAGCTCGGGCGTGAGCTTGCCCTGGTCGCGAATGCTGCCGAGGATCACCTCGCGACGCTTTTCAAGCTCGCGCAGATAACCAAGGCGTTCCTCGAGAAGTCGAAGCTGCGTGTCGTCGAGGCCGCCCGTCACTTCCTTGCGGTAGCGAGCGACGAAGGGCACCGTGCAGCCGTCGTCAAGCAGGCCGACGGCCGCCGCAACCTGAGCGGGACGCGCCTGAATGTCGGCGGCGATGATCTCGAAAATTATCTGTTCAGTCGTGGTCATGGCTTTCCATGCAAAACAACGGGGACGCCGCGGCGTCCCCGGGAAGCGGATCTCACAATTTTAGGAGAGTTCGCCCTGCGGAATGTTCTTGAGGACCTGCTCGATCAGGGCCCTGTCCTTGGCCTCATAGGCCTGACGGCGCAGCTGTTCGATCATCGGGTTGAGCGCCTCTTCGGGTTCATCGGCTTCATAGATGAAGCGCACGAAAAGGCTGCCCGCCTCGGGCTCCTCGATCTTCATGAGAAAGGTGGATGCGGGCCAGGACTCCCCTGCCTCGACCACGGTCGTCACCGACTCGCCCTCCCTGAGGATCACCTTGTCGCGAAGGCGGAAGCCGCCGCCGAAGCTCACCTCGCGGCCAAGATGCCTCGCCCCCTCAATGAGCCTCTCGCTGAGGAGCTCGCAGCCCTCCATGTGCTCGACGAACCTGTCGGGATGACGGGCGGCCTTCTCAAGACCGTTCCAGAGCTGGTCCCGCGTCACGAACGGCGGGATTTGGATGATGTGTTCATGTACCTTGCGCATGCTGTCTGCCTTTGTTTTTTGATTTTCCGGTTTCGCCGGGGATCACTCGGCGGCGTGTCCGCGGTCCTTTTCGCCCGTCAGATAGACTTCGAGCCACTGGCTGTATCGCGACACGATGAAGCTGAAGAAGAAGTACACGAGGGCGATGAAGACATAGCCCTCAATGAAGTAGCCGCGCCAGAGCGCGTCACCCAGAGCGAGGCGCAGGCTGCCCGTCAGGTCGTACATCGAGACGACCGTCACCAGAGACGTGTCCATGAAGCACGAGAGCAGGCTGTTGACGAAGGCCGGAATGATGGCCACGAGCGCCTGCGGCAGGATCACCGCCGTATAGACCTGTCGCTGGGAAAGGCCGAGCGAGGCGGCCGCGTCGAACTGGCCGCGGGGAATCGTCTGAAGGCCGCCGCGAACGATCTCCGCCATGTAGGCCGCCTGAAAGAGCGCAATGGCGACGGAGATGCGCCAGAACGGATCAATGCGAACGCCTGCAGGCAGGAGAAGCGGGAAGATGAAGGCGGCAACGAAAAGCACCGTAATGAGCGGCACCCCGCGCACGAGCTCGATGTAGCCCGTGGACACGGAGGCAACGGCCGGCATCTTGCTGCGTCGCCCGAGCGCGAGCAGAATGCCGAGCGGCACGGATGCTCCCATGCCCACCAGCGTAAGCACAATCGTAAGCGGCAGGCCGCCCCACATGTCGGTGGAGATGCTCTCAAGCCCGAACACGCCGCCGAGCATCAGAATGAAGAAGAAGACGACGGCGGCGCTCCAGAGCATGCCGAGCGTGCGCAGATAGGGCTTGCGCCACATGAACGGAAAGGAGCTCACCACAAGCATGGCAAGCACAATCCCCGTTGCAGCGGCGGCACGCCACTGAAGGTGGTACGGATAGCGTCCGAAGATGATGAGGCGCCACTTCTCGGCGACGAAGCCCCAGCAGGCGCCGCTGCTCTGGCCGCAGGCCTGCACGTCCGGCGTCCAGACGGCGTTGACGAGCCCCCAGAGCACGAGCTTGCCGACTATGAACGCAATGACGGCCGATACGACGACGGTGAACAGGGACGCCATGGGCGAATAGAAGTAACGGCGGCGGATGCGCTGGGAAAGGGAGCCGCTGAACGAACTTTCGGTGATCATGCCGGCCTCCTTACTGCGGGGCCCGCATGATGCGGGCGTTGAGCGCATTCATCACAACCGAGATGACGAGATTGAGCGTCAGGTAGACGGCCATGATGATGCAGATGACCTCAAGCGCCTGAGCGCTCACGTTGATCACGGTGTTGCCGATGTTGACGAGGTCGGGATAGCCGACCATCACCGCAAGGGACGAATTCTTGGTGAGGTTCATGTACTGGCTTGCAAGCGGCGGAATCACCAGTCGCATGGACTGCGGGAAGATCACGTAGCTCACGGTCTCGGTCATCGTCATGCCGAGCGCAAGCCCTGCGTCCCACTGGCCTGCCTTGACGGCCAGAACGCCTGCGCGGACGATCTCCGCAATGGAGGCCGACGTGAAGAGCGTGAGGCCGAGCGAGAGCGCGAGGAATTCAGGAGAGATCTGGCTGCCGCCCCTGAGCGCGAAGCGCGTCTGCACGGGATGATCCCATCCCGAGACGACGCCGCAGAGCACCCAGGCGACGATGAAGACGCCTGCGAACACGGCAATGCCGGTCGTGTTGGCCATCAGTCCCGTCATGCGTCTGCGGGCGAAGAAGGCCGATGCGAAGCCGCATGCGGCGCCCGCACCTGCGGCGATCCACATGGCCCATCCGCCCATCAGGGGGGATGCGTACTGAAGGCCGCTCTTCGAGAGGAAGACCCAGTCCCCCACGTGCAGGGCCGTGCGGCCGGCAGGCAGGAGTTCCGTCACGGCTAGATAGACGGCAAGGAGCAGGACCAGAAGCGGAATGTTGCGGTAGAACTCGACGTGCGCCGTGCCCAGAAAGCGGAGCATCGGATGGCGCGAGAGGCGCATGAGGCCCACGACGACGCCGAGCACGGTCGCCGCGATGATGGAGACTGCGGAGACCTTGATCGTGTTGAGCATGCCCACCAGGAAGGCTCTGGACATGTGATCCGTATTGGTGAATGGGATCAGCGCCTCACCGATGTCGAATCCGGCGGGATTGCCGAGGAAGGCAAAGCCGCTGTTGATGTGGCGTTCTGCAAGATTGTCCGCCACGTTCATCGAGACGGCGGCAAGGAAGCCCACGAGGATGAGGATCAGCACGGCCTGAATCGTATATTCGCGGCGCTTTCTGGCCTTCTCGCGCTCCTTCCAAGCAGCGTCGCCGTAGATACCAAAAGATTCCCTGGATAGCATGATTTTTTTTTGACTGACAAAAGGCCCCAGAGCGTCCTCTGGAGCCTTCTGTACTAAACAACGGGCTGCCGGTCGGCAGCCGAGGATGCGGATCAGCGGATCGGCATAGCGTACATCAGGCCGCCGTCCGTCCACAAGCGGTTCAGACCGCGGGGCAGGTTGAGCGGTGTCTTCGGACCGAAGAACTCGGTCCAGGACTCGCCGTAGTTGCCGACCTGCTTAATGATACGGTACGACCATTCCTTGTCGAGACCGATCAGCTTACCCATGTCGTCGCTCTGACCAAGCAGGCGCTGGAGGTTCGGATTGGCGCTCGTCTTGCGCAGTTCGTCGGCATTGGCCTTCGTGATGCCGAGTTCTTCGGCCTCGACCATCGTGTTGAAGGACCAGCGGACGATCTGGAACCATTCGTCGTCACCGCGGCGGACGGCCGGGCCGAGAGGCTCCTTGGAGATCACTTCGGAAAGAATCTCGTACTTGGACGGATCCTGAGCGAGCGTACGCATGCCTGCGAGGTCGGACATGTCGGTCGTGTAGACCTGGCAGCGGCCGGACAGGAAGGCGGACTGAGTGGCTTCGGTCGTGTCAAACACCACCGTCTTGTAGCTCATCTTGTGGGAGTTGAAGTAGTCGGCCAGCGTCTTTTCGGAGGACGTGCCGGACTGGACGCAGACCGTGGCGCCGTCAAGCTCCTTGGCGGTCTTGATGCCGAATTCCTTCGGAACGATGAAGCCCTGGCCGTCATAGTAGGACACGGCCACGAATACGGAACCCTGGCTGGCGTCGCGCGTCATCGTCCAAGTGGTGTTGCGGGCGAGCACGTCGATTTCGCCGGACTGCAGGGCGGTGAAGCGTTGCGGAGAGCTGAGCGGAACGTACTTGACCTTGTCGGCGTCGCCGAGAACGGCGGCGGCCACGGAGCGGCAGATGTTGACGTCGAGGCCGCGCCACTTGCCCTGGCTGTCGGCGCTGGAAAAGCCCGGAGCGGACGTGTTGACGCCGCAGAGCACGTGGCCGCGCTTCTTGACGTTGTCAAGCGTGACGCCAGCGACGGCAGGCATGGCAACGGCACCTGCGGCAAGCAGTGCTGCAACGAACAAAAGCTTCATCTTCATTTCGAGTTCCTTCCTTTCGGGATCGAGTTGTTCTGCCTGTGTCCCGGCACTTCGAGGGAAAGTCGCGGCAGGGCTTCGGGCGTCAATGACCTTAAGTTTACAGACACTCCTGCAAACGCCAAGCAAAATTTGTCCCACATCGAATCATGAACAACCCACCTATTTCGTTCTGCCTAGAAACGCACCTCAAAATGTCGCCAAATCACGCGTTCGCTCACAAAAAGCCTGTAAAGCACAGGGTTTGGCAAATCCTCGTGTTACAATGGCAGACTCTTCAAACTCCCGCTCCGACTTATGTCCGTTTACACAGAGCTGTTTTCCCTTTTCATCCTCGTCTGTCTCAGCGCCTTTCTGAGTTGCGCTGAAATCTCCCTCGCCTCCGCCCGCCGCTCCAGACTCAACGTACTTGCGGACGACGGCGACCGCCGCGCCCGACTCGTCCTCGACCTGCAGGAACATCCCGGCCAGTTCTTCTCCGCCATCCAGATCGGCACGAACGCCCTCGCCCTTCTCGGCGGCGTCGTCGGCGAAGCCGCCTTCTCGCCGTTCTTCAAGTGGTGCCTCTCGTTCGTGTTCACCCCCGAACAGATTCACGGCGTCGACTTCGTCATCTCCTTCGTACTCGCCACGCTTCTCTTCGTGATCTTCGCGGACCTGCTCCCGAAGCGCCTTGCCGTCGCCAAGCCCGAGGAAACGGCCATGACCGTCGTCCGTCCGACCTTCGTCATGATCAAGCTCCTGCGCCCGCTCGTCTTCGTGCTTGAAAAGTTCTCCGACGCGCTGATGCGCTCGCTCGGCTTCTCGACGAAGCGTCAGGACACGATCACGTCCGAGGACATTCTCGCGAGCGTCGGCGCCGCCACGGCCGCCGGCGTGCTTGCTCCGCAGGAGGAAGCCGTCATCCAGAACGTGTTCGACCTTGAAAGCCGCCTCGTGCCCTCGGCCATGACGCCGCGCGAGAACATCGTCTTCTTCACGCTCGACGACCCCGAGGAGGAGGTACGCGTCAAGATCTCCTCCGTCCCGTACAACCGCTACATCATCGGCTACGTCGACAGCATGCACATCCTGCGACAGGTCCTCAACAACAAGCCGATCTCCTTCAAGGAGCCCGGCGTCGTCCAGACCTGCCCCTTCATTCCGGACAGCCTGACGCTTTCCGAAGTGCTCGACGTCTTCCAGCGCTCCCGCGCCGACTTCGCCGTCATTCTCAACGAGTACGCCCTGGTCGTCGGCGTCATCACGATCAACGACGTGATGAGCACCGTGATGGGCGAGCTCGTCGTCAACGCTGACGAACTTCAGATCGTCGAGCGTGAGGACGGCACGTGGCTTGTCGACGGCTCCACGCCGATCGACGACCTCGAGCATGCGCTCGACATCGACGAGTTCCCCGAGGACACGACCTACGAGACGGTCGCGGGCTTCATGATGTACATGCTGCGCAAGATCCCCAAGAGGACCGACAAGGTCGTCTGGGCTGGCTACACCTTCGAGGTGATCGACGTCGACAACAACAAGATCGACCAGATCCTCGTGACACGCAACAAGCGCCCCGCGCCCGTCGCCGACGCGGAAGAGCCTGCCAAGGCCGACTGAGGCGCCATTCGTTCCGCCTGAAAAGAAAGAGGAGCCCTGATCGGGGCTCCTCTTTCTTTTTCTTCAGACGGGTCCGGACTTATTCGGCCGCCGTCTTCTTTTTGGTCGTCCTACGGGTCGTCTTGCGGGGCTTGGCCTCGGAGTTCTCCTCGCCGGATTCGGTCGCCTCGGCGTCCTTCTTGCTCGGCTGGAACTCAAACGCGATGCTGCCGTTGCCCTTCACGATGAGGAAGGCCTTGAAGGCGCGCTTGCTCTTCTTCGAGATGAAGCCCGAGAGCAACTGCGTGCGCTTGTTGGCAAGGAGTTCCGTGACCTCCTCGGACGTGATGTCGCGGGAAAGGATGGTCTTGCTGATGCGGAACGTGCACTTCTTTTCGCCGCGAATGTTCTTCTCGCACTGGTAGGCTGCGGGCATTTCAAGCACGCGGGCGCCGCAGCACGGGCAGACGCCGACGACGGGAGCGCTTTCGATCTCCTCGTCCGTCACCTCGGCCTTTTCCTCCTCGCCGAAGTCGAACTGCATCTTCCAGAGGCCGTCGGTCTCGTCCTTTTTGAGAATCAGTTCGGCCTCAAACGGGAAGCCGCGCTTGCTGATGAAGCCGGAAAGCGGTCCCACGCGCCCCGTGTTGAGGAGCTCTTCAACCTCAGCCTGTTCGAGCATGCGGCCCGAAGGATGCTTGGCAATCGAGAACTCGCAGCCGGGCGTCGTGCAGGCGAAGCGGCGGTAGTTTTCGACGATCTCGCCGCCGCACTGCGGACAGGGCGCCTCAATGCGGCGCGGATTTTCAAGCGGCACGCTGTTGCCCTCGTACTGCTTGGCCATGTTGACGACATTCTCCGTCAGGCGTCGGATCTCGCGCATGAACTCGTCGCTCTGGAACTTGCCCTCCTCGATGAGGCGCAGCTTTTGCTCCCACTCAGCGGTGAGGCGCGGCTCGCTCAGTTCGGCGATCTTGAGCCCCTTGAGCAGCGTGATGAGCTGGAAGGCCTTAGCCATCGGATGCAGATCGCGCTCCTCACGGCGCATGTACTTCTGCTCAATCAGGCCCTCGATGATCGAGGCGCGGGTGGCAGGTGTGCCCAGGCCCTTGTCGGCCATGGCGCCGCGCAGTTCGTCGTCCTCAAGCTTCTTGCCTGCGGTCTCCATAGCGCTCAGGAGCGTGGCTTCCGTGTAGCGGGCGGGAGCCTTGGTCTGCATGGTGGAAACGACGACGTCCTTCACGGCGGCCGGTTCGCCGGGCTTGACGGGAGTAAGCGCCTCGCGCTGGGTACGGCCCTTGCCGGCCACTTCGAGCCAGCCGGGCTCGGCAAGCACCTTGCCCTCGGTCTTGAACTGGTGGGCGCCGACGGTCGTGATGCGGACCGTCACGTCATACTCGGCCGCAGGATAGAAGACGGCCAGAAAGCGGCGCACGACCAGATCGAAGATCTTCTGCTCGACCTCATTGAGAGTCTTCGGAAGCTGCCCCGTCGGAATGATGGCGAAGTGATCACTGATGCCGGCGTTGTTGAAAATGCGCTTATTGGGTTTGACCCAATTGCCCGCGAGA
>OHMK01000777.1_pt1 | contig 11902 bp, 8 predicted proteins | sample 1569291 | NCBI WGS metagenome assembly OHMK01 (sample SAMEA3879517, study PRJEB24766) | human gut metagenome | biome: human-associated habitat; feature: feces | place: USA | collected 1985/1987 | reverse complement strand
TGTGGGACCGTTCGGATCCGGGCTATCAGCGGTTCAGGGCGCGGTAGCCGATGTCGGAACGCATCTGCATGCCGTCGAACTTCACCTGACGCGCGGCGGCGTAGGCGGACTTCTGGGCGGCGGCGATGGATTCGCCGAGGCCGACGACGCAGAGGACGCGGCCGCCGGAGACGACCGTCAGGCCTTCTTCGTTGAGGGCCGTGCCGGCGTGGAAGACCATCTGTTCGGCGGTGTTTTCAGGCAGCTCTTCGATGACGGCGCCCTTTTCGGGGTGAGCCGGGTAGCCGCGGGCGGCGCAGACGACGCCGAGTGCGGTGCGGCGATCCCATTCGACTTCAACGCTGTCGAGCTTGCCGTCGATGCCGGCTTCGATGATTTCGGAGAAGTCGCTCTTGACGCGCATCATGATCGGCTGCGTTTCCGGGTCGCCGAAGCGGCAGTTGAACTCGAGCGTGCGGACGATGGGCTTGCCGTCGGCGCCGTGCGAGATCATGAGGCCGGCGTAGAGGAAGCCGGTGTAGCGGATGCCGTCGGCGGCCATGCCCTGAACGGTCGGGCGGATGATTTCGCGCATGACCTGGGCGTGAATGTCCGGCGTGACGACGGGAGCCGGGGAGTAGGCGCCCATGCCGCCCGTGTTGGGACCCTGGTCGGCGTCAAGAAGACGCTTGTGGTCCTGGGAGGTGGCCATAGGAAGAATGTTTTCGCCGTCGACCATCACGATGAAGGAGGCTTCCTCGCCGTCGAGGAAGTCCTCGATCACGACGCGGGCGCCGGCGTTGCCGAAGGTGTGGCCTTCGAGCATCATGTCGATCGCGTCATGGGCTTCCTGTTCGGACATGGCGACGACGACGCCCTTGCCGGCGGCAAGGCCGTCGGCCTTGACGACGATCGGAGCGCCCTTGCGGCGGACGTAGGCGTGGGCGGCTTCGGGATCCGTGAAGGATTCGTAGTCGGCCGTCGGAATATTGTGACGCTTCATGAAGGCCTTGGCGAAGTCCTTGGAGCTTTCGAGCTGCGCGGCGGCCTTCGTCGGGCCGAAGATGCGCAGGCCGGCGGCGCGGAACTTGTCGACGATGCCGGCGGCGAGCGGGGCTTCGGGACCCACGACCGTGAAGGCGATGTTGTTGCTCTTGACGAATTCGATCAGCTGGTCGATGTCGGTGATCGGAAGGTTTTCAAGACGGGGCGTCAGGGCCGTGCCGGCATTGCCGGGAGCCACGAAAACTTTGGTCACGCGATCGCTTTGAGCGAGGCGCCAGGCGAGAGCGTGTTCACGACCGCCGTTGCCAACAACGAGAAGGTTCATTTTGATGGTCTCTTAGAAACGGACCGGCGCGGGGCGCCGGAGTTGTGGGAGAGAGCTCCCAGGAAGGTGAAATTCTGTCGTGCTCCGTCGATGCCGGAGCTCCCGGTGGGAACGCCCTATTGTACCGCCCGAGGCGTCCGGCTGTCCCCTTGACGCGCCAGGTAAAAGCAAAGCCCGCTCAAGTGACTGAACGGGCTTCGGCATCGGACGCAGTCCGATTATTCTTCGTCGTCGAAGTCGGCGGACGTGTAGACCTGCTGGACGTCGTCGAGATCCTCAAGGGCGTCGATCAGCTTCTGCATCTTTTCGGCATCTTCGCCGGTGAGCTTGACTTCGTTGAGGGCCTTGTACGTGATTTCGGAGACGACGGGCTCGATGCCGGCGGCTTCGAAGGCCTTGGAAACGGCGTCGAAGGCGGCCGGTTCGCACGTGACTTCGATGGAGCCGTCTTCGTCGGAGACGACGTCGTCGGCGCCGGCTTCAAGGGCGATCTCCATCACGGCGTCTTCGGTCGTGACGCCGGGGGCGAAGACGAACTCGCCGATGTGCTTGAACATGAAGGAGACGGAGCCTTCCGTGCCGAGGTTGCCGCCGTGCTTCGTGAGCGCGTGGCGGACGTCGGCGACCGTGCGGACGCGGTTGTCGGTCGTGCAGTCGATGATGAGCGCAGCGCCGCCGATGCCGTAGCCTTCGTAGCGGATTTCTTCGTAGGAGACGCCTTCGAGCTGGCCGGTGCCCTTGAGAATGGCGTTGGAGATGGTGTCCTTGGGCACGTTGCCGCCGCGGGCCTTGATCAGGGCGAGGCGGAGACGGGAGTTGGACTCCGGATCGCCGCCGCCCATGCGGGCGGCCACGATGATTTCACGAACCAGCTTCGTCCAGAGGTTGGAGCGCTTGGCGTCCTGACGGCCCTTGCGATGCTGGATGTTGGCCCACTTGGAATGACCTGCCATGATGATCCTTTCGATATGCAGTAAACGGCCGGGCAACCCGTGCCTCTCGGGCATTCATGGTGCGTTGCCGCGCGCCTGTGTTCTTTGGGAATGAGGGTCCTGCTGCCGGCGAACTCTGTGCTGTGCGCATGGGCCGGAGCGGATAAGGTCGAGTATTTTAAAACAAAAAAGACCGGCCCGCGACAGGCGGACCGGCCTTTCGGTCAGATGACCTGCTGATGAATTACTTCAGGATCAGCTTGATGGCGTTCGCCCAGACGGCGAGACCCTTGTCGAGCGCCTTTTCGTCGATGTCGAACTTGGCCGTGTGGTGGCCGGACGGACGATCGGCGCCGAGCACGAAGAACGCAGCCTTGCCGCCGTGCGCCTGAACGCGACGGGCGAGGATGGTGGCGTCTTCAGAGCCGCCGAAGTTCATCGGATCCTGACGGGCGGTCATGCCTTCGACGTTGCCGACGGCTTCCGTGAGAACCTTGACGAGTTCGGGGTCGTTGGTGAGGTCGACGGCCTCGCCCATCTTCTCGATGGTGTACTCGCAGTTCTGGCTCAGAGCGCAACCCTTGATGATGTTGACGGCGGAATCGTACATGTACTGGTTGATTTCGCCGGTTTCACCGCGGACTTCCATCTTCATGACGGCGTGCGACGGGATCACGTTGCGGCCTTCGCCGGCAACGAGCTGGCCCACGTTGATGCGGGTCATGCCGCTGCCGTGGCGGGCGATGCCGAGCAACTGCACGAAGGCGTTGCAGGCGGCGGCCATGGCGTTGTGGCCGGCGTTGGGTTCGACGCCGGCGTGAGCCGGACGGCCCGTGTAGGTGACGTCGAGCTTCGTCGTGCAGAGGAAGCCGTAGGGGTTGACGGAGACTTCGCCGGACTTGCACATCATGGCGATGTGGGCGCCGAGGAAGTAGTCGGCGTCGTCAAGGATGCCGGAGGCGGCCATGCCGGCGGCGCCGCGGACGCCTTCCTCAGCCGGCTGGAAGAGGATCTTGATCTTGCCGTTCATCTGGTCGACGTTGTCGGCGAACCAGTGGGCGACGGCCAGGCCGGTGGAGGTGTGGGCGTCGTGGCCGCAGGCGTGCATCAGGCCCGGACGCTTGGAGATGAAGCCTTCGCGAGCGGGGATGTGGCAGTCTTCGGTGGATTCCGTGACGGGGACGCAGTCGATGTCGAAGCGGATGGCGAGCGTGGGGCCGGGACGCCCCGTGTCCATCACGCCGACGCAGCCCGTGAGGCCGTCCATTTCGGCGAGGAGCTCTTCGCTCACGCCGTTCTCGCGGGCGAGCTTGAGGCCGGCTTCAACAACCTTGAGGTTGCGGCCGAGGCAGTTGTCGGGATTGATGACTTTCTTGCCGAGCAGCACTTCGTAGCCGTATTCACGCAGCTTGCCGACGATGAAGGCGGTCGTGGTGAATTCGCTCCAGCCTTCCTCCGGCATCGTGTGAAGATGGCGGCGGATTTCGATCAGCTGGTCATGGTAGGCGCAGGTGCAGGTCATTGGACTTCTCCTCAATTTCCATAAAGTGCGTCCTCTATCACTTTCGGGGTATTGAAGGCGAAAGCGAGTCGAGGGCAAAGGTCGATAAGAGAATTATGTGCCTCTTGGTGGAAATCCGCATCAGGATAAACCGTAAGGCGGACTGCCTAGGGATCGTTCGTTTTTTGCCTACTCGCGCACGCCTCAAGCCTAAAAGCAACATGAGAAACGTGAAGCCTCCCCGCTCCTTTATCTCGTGTCAAAGAAATGGTGCTTTCCTTCTCTCTCTTAGGGGGTAGGCTGTAATCCCTTGGTAGTATTTCCAACATGGGCCGACTGCATGCGCCGGAAAGAGTGCACGTAAAAGACAACCTGAAGCCCTGAAAACGACGATCCGACAATGAAGGAGACAGCAAATGTCAGTTACTGGACTGCAGACCGAAGGTCTGAAGTATGCAAAGGCGATTTTCGACACCGTCCGCCGCATGTCGGCGGACACGCTTGGCGTTTCCCGTCAGGGCTACAGCGAGCTTGAGACGGACGTCCTGCACTACCTGCAGGGCCTTGGCCGCGACATCGGCCTTGAAGTCCGCGCCGACGACGCAGGCAACGTCTGGATGACGATGCCCGGCCGCGACCGCACGCTTCCCGCCTTCGTTGCAGGCAGCCATGTTGACAGCGTTCCGCAGGGCGGCAACTACGACGGCCTGGCCGGCGTGACCGCCGCGCTCACGGTCGCTTGGTGGATGCACCGCCATCAGGTCCAGCTCGAGCGCGACTACACGGTCCTCATGATGCGCTGCGAGGAAAGCTCCTACTTCGGCAAGGCCTACGTGGGCTCGCTCGGCATGATGGGCCGCCTGACGCAGTCCGACCTGATGCTGCGCCACCGCACGGAGGACATCACGCTCGGCCAGTGCATCTCGGCCTGCGGCCTTGATCCCAGCAAGCTCACCGCCGGCACGCCGATCGTCGATCTGAAGAAGATCGCCTGCTTCGTCGAACTGCATATCGAGCAGGGTCCGACGCTCACGAGCAACGACAAGGTCCGCGTCGGCGTCGTCACGGGCATCCGCGGCAACGTCCGCCACAAGAACGTGGTGTGCCACGGCGAAACGGCCCACTCGGGCGCCGTGAACAAGGAGTTCCGTCATGACGCCGTGATGGCCACGGCGGCGCTTCTGAGCCGCATGGATAATCACTGGCAGGAATGGCTCGACCGCGGCGAAGACCTCGTCTTCACGGTCGGCGTCATCCGCACGGGTGCGACCGCCGCCATCTCCGTCATTCCCGGAGAAGTGAGCTTCACGCTTGACATGCGCAGCCTGAGCGCCGACACGTGCGAGCGCTTCCACCAGCTGCTGCTCGAAGAGGCTGCCGCCCTTGAAAAGGAACGCGGCGTGCGCTTCGACTTCGACAAGCCGCTCTACACGGCCCCCGGTCTCGTCGATCAGGCCCTCTCCGACCGCATCTACAAGGCCGCCGAAGACAACGGCATTCCGTGCATGCGCCTGCCCTCGGGCGCGGGCCATGACGCCGCCGTGATCGGCGCCGCCGGCATTCCCGTCGGCATGATCTTCATCGCCAACCAGAACGGCTCGCACAATCCTCATGAGGAAATGATCATGAAGGATTTCATGACAGGTACCGACCTCCTTTGGCAGACGGTTCGTCAGTTCGACTAAAGGTGGTTGCTATGGACAGGAGCAAGCTGATCTCGGTCGTGCTCGTGGACGAGTATCCGCTCTTTCGCAAGGCGATGGCGGATCTCCTGAACGCAACCGGGGAGTTTCAGGTGCTCGGCCAGACGGGCGAGGGCGACACGGCCCTCGGCCTTTCCTCGCTCGGCCCCGACATCGTCGTGATGAGCCTCGAGGCCGAGGAGTACTCTGCGCTTGATCTTCTCAAGGAGATCAAGTACCGCCAGCCCGCCACGCGCGTCGTGATGGTGATGAGCTCGGCTGACAGTTCCGGCCAGCTCATGCGGGCCATCCGCCTTGAGGCGAACGGCTACCTGCTTCGCACGATTACGCCGAGCGACTTCGTCGAACAGCTCAGGAAGACCGCGCAGGGCGGCATGGCCGTGAGCGAGAAGGTCACTTCGGCGCTTGCCGAAAAGCTTCGCGGCGACTCCTACGCCGTCGAGGAGGTCCGCCGCGTGAGCGAGCTGACCAGCCGCGAGCAGGACGTGCTCGGCTACGTGGCCGCGGGGATCTCGAACCTCGAGATCTCCAAGTGCCTGGGCATTTCCGAGGGAACGGTGAAGGTTCACGTCAAGCACACGCTCAAGAAGCTCAAGTTCCGCTCCCGCGTGGAGCTCGCCGTCTGGGCGTCGGAACACGGCTTCAAGGTGAAGACCGCAGGCAGGTTCTGAGCGAATCTGCAGTAATCCCAAAACTGAACTGAAGAAAAGGTGCGCTTTCCCGCTGGGAGGCGTGCCTTTTTGTCGTCCATGCGCAGGGATGGATGTAGGGGCCTGAAGAAGCGGCGCGAGTTTGCGTGCGTGCGTTTGGCGGGCGGGGCCTGGGGCGTGACGGTCGTCTGATGATAGGGCGGAAATGAAAGAGGGAAAAGAAGGAAAGGGCGGTCCTGCGGGGCGAGGAGGCGGCGGGGAAGACCTGAAAATGCAAAGGGACAATGCTTTCGCATTGTCCCTTCACTGTGCTTGTTGGCCGGAGCCGGTGGTCTGCCGGCTCAGGTTGCATCTGTTGTCCTCAGTGTAGTTCTTAGATTAGATGAAACCGTAGATGAGGCCAAGGACATAGCCCGTTGCCGTGGCGGTCAACACGCCGATCAGACCCGGAAGAATGAAGGAGTGGTTGATCACGAAGCGGCCGATGTGCGTCGTGCCGGAGCGGTCGAACTGGAGAGCGGCCAGGTCGGACGGGTAGGTCGGCAGGATGTAGTAGCCGTAGCAGGCGGCGGCGCAGGAAACCACGAGGCCCGGGGGAACGCCGATGGAGAGGGCGACCGGAACGATGGTTGCGACGGCGGCAGCCTGAGAGTTCACGAGCTTGGACGTAAGGATCAGGACGAGAGCGTAGGCCCAGGGATACTGGCGAACGATTTCGGTCATGACGGCCTTGAGGTCGGCAAGGTGAGCGGCAAACATCGTGTCAGCCATCCAGGCCACGCCGAACACGGCGGTGATGGCGACGCAGCCGGCGGAGAAGACCGGGGTCTTGCCGATGCTGGAAGCGCGGGTCTTGCAGAAGATCACGATGAAGGCACCGCAGGCAAGCATGAACATCTGGATGATCAGCGTCATGGAGAGGGCCTTCTTGCCGATGATCGGGCGAAGTTCAGGGAACATGCCGAAGACGGCGACGGCAGCAACCGTGGCGAGGAAGATCCAGAGGGAGGCCCACTGTTCCGGACGGAAGGTCTTGCCGATGAGGGTCGTCGTTTCGCCGTAGACGTACTTGCGCTGTTCGGGATCGGCGATGAGCTTCTGGAATTCTTCGTCCTTGTCGAGGTCCTTGCCGCGGAACATGGAGAAGACGGAGATCGCGAAGAGGCCGACGAGGGCGCCCGGGATCGTGATGCTGAAGAGCTGGATGAAGCCGAAGGCCTTGCCACCAACCTGGTAGCCGTCACAGAGGGCGATCATCGACACGGCGGCAACAGCGGCCGGCGAGCAGATGATGGACATCTGGGAGGCGATGGTGGAAGCGGCCATCGGGCGTTCCGGACGGATGCCGTTCTTGATGGCGACGTCGTAGATAATCGGGAGCATCGTGTACACAACGTGGCCCGTGCCGCAGAGAAGGGCGAGGAACCAGCAGAGGTACGGAGCGAGGAAGCAGACCGCGCGCGGGTGCTTGCGGAGCATCTTTTCTGCGATCTGAAGGAGGCAGTCGAGGCCGCCGGCAGCCTGGAGGGCGGCGGAGGCGCAGATCACGGACAGAATCGTCAGGATGACGTCGACCGGGGGTTTGCCCGGCTTCAGATGGAAGCCGAAGACGAGGATGATGAGGCCGATGCCGCCAATGAGGCCGAGGGCCATGCCGCCCTTGCGGGCGCCGTAGAAGAGGGCAACCAGAACGATGACCAGTTGCGCCCAGAAGTCAAAACCGAGCATGTTAATTCTCGCAGTCAAGTTGTGAGGACATTGCTAATTGTGTCGATTCTTCTACCTCTGGGGGGATAATTCTGATCTTCTTTTGACCTATGGACATAAATCGGGGGGATCTCCCTTTTTCTTTACAGAAAAATCTTGTTACTGATGGTGTAAACCCCTAGGGCGGTTCCCTTATCCTGTCGCACAAGGGTGATTTTCTCATGGGTTTCCCTAGCGGGAGAAGGAATGTGGAAAACGGGGGAGCAATTGTAAGAAGGGGTGTCGAACGTCGAGGCAGGGTTGCGGCGCGTGACTTCTCCGCCCGTTTTTGCCTTCAGATGATTTGGATTTGGGTTAACCCTAACCTCTAAAAGGGTATTCCCAAAGTGAAAGGGCGTCCTTTCGTATGAAAGGACGCCCTTGTGACTTCAGTTAGTCAGTGAGCCGGAGATCAGGCCTTCTTGCAGGCGATCGTGACAGGCTTGAGCTGCTGGAAGAAGTCGTTGCCCTTGTCGTCGACCAGGATGAAGGCCGGGAAGTTTTCGACGCGGATCTGGTAGACGGCTTCCATGCCGAGTTCCGGATACTCGATGCATTCGATGCTCTTGATGCAGTCGCTCGAGAGCACGGCAGCGACGCCGCCGATGGTGCCGAGGTAGAAGCCGCCGTGCTTCTTGCAGGCGTCGGTGACGACCTGGGTGCGGTTGCCCTTGGCGATCATGACCATGGAGCCCCCGGCAGCCTGGAACGGATCAACGTACGGGTCCATGCGGTTGGCGGTTGTCGGGCCCATGGAGCCGCAGGCGTAGCCTTCCGGCGTCTTGGCGGGACCGGCGTAGAGGACTGGATGGTTCTTGATGTAGTCGGGCAGGCCTTCGCCGCGGTCAAGGCGTTCCTTGATGCGGGCGTGGGCGATGTCGCGGGCCACGATGATCGTGCCGTTGAGCAGCAGGCGCGTGGAGACGGGGTACTTCGTCAGGTCGGCGAGAACTTCCTTCATCGGGCGGTTCAGGTCGATGGTGACGCCGCCGGCTTCACCCGGCTTGCGGAGTTCTTCGGGGATCAGGCGGGCGGGATTGTCGTCGAGCTTTTCAACCCAGATGCCTTCTTCGTTGATCTTGCACTTGATGTTGCGGTCGGCGGAGCAGGAGACGCCCATGCCGATCGGGCAGGAGGCGCCGTGGCGCGGCAGGCGGATGACGCGGATGTCGTGGGCCATGTACTTGCCGCCGAACTGGGCGCCGATACCGCTCTCCCGGCAGATCTGGAGGATTTTCTGTTCCCACTCCAGGTCGCGGAAGCAGCGTCCGCCTTCGTTACCCGAGGTGGGCAGCTGGTCGAGGTAACCTGCCGAAGCCTTCTTGACGGTCGCCAGACACATTTCGGCCGACGTGCCGCCGATGCAGACGGCCAGGTGGTAGGGCGGGCAGGCCGAGGTGCCGAGATCCATGAGTTTCGAGCGGAAAAATTCCAGAAGCGATTTCTCGTTCAGCAGCGCTTTGGTCTGCTGGTAGAGGAAGGTTTTGTTGGCGGAGCCGCCGCCTTTGGTGATGAACAGGAATTTGTATTCGTTGCCTTTGTCGGCGTAGAGATCGATCTGTGCGGGCAGGTTCGTGCCCGAGTTCTTCTCCTCGGTCATCGTGAAGGGCACCACCTGCGAATAGCGCAGGTTGCGCTCCTTGTAGGCTTCGTAGGCGCCCCGGGCGATACATTCGGCGTCGTCCGCTCCCGTAAAGACATTCTCGCCCTTCTTGCCGATGCAGATGGCCGTGCCGGTGTCCTGGCAGGTCGGCAGTTCGCCTTCGGCGGCGACCGTCTGGTTGAGCAGCATGGTGTAGGCCACGAATTTATCGTTGTCGGAAGCTTCCGGATCCTCCAGAATGTGGCGGAGTTGCTCCAGATGGGCCGGGCGCAGGTAGAACGATACGTCGGTATAGGCTTCGCGGGCCAGCAGTTCGATACCTTTGGGATCGACCTTGAGAATGCGGCGTCCGTCGCATTCGACGATCTTGACATACTCTTTGGTCAGCAGACGATATTGCGTCTTGTCACATTCGATCGGGAATGGTTCTTGATAGATGAATTCCGACATGGTGTTGAGGTCTTTATTGTAGCGTTAGAAAAATTGCCAATTATTCGCAAATTTACTAAAATAAAATCAGAATATTCCGTTTGAGCGCTATTTTTTCTCCCGTCTGATTTTTATTCGGGAAAGTGCCTGTTCTTTAGGAAATAATGTTTAATTTTGTAAAGATTGAAACGCATAAATTCTTAAATTATTATATAATTATGGTATCTTATAAAGAATTGGGCCTGGTGAATACCCGCGAGATGTTTGCCAAGGCGATCAAGGGTGGGTATGCCATTCCCGCTTTCAATTTCAATAACATGGAGCAGATGCAGGCCATCGTGCAGGCGTGCGTCGAAACTTCGTCGCCCGTGATTATGCAGGTGTCGTCGGGTGCCCGCAAGTATGCCAATCCGACCATTCTGCGCTACATGGCCCAGGGTGCCGTGGAGTATGCCAAGGAGTTGGGCAAGAACATTCCGATCGTGTTGCATCTGGATCACGGCGATACCTTCGAGCTTTGCAAGGATTGCGTCGATATGGGTTTCTCGTCGGTGATGATCGACGGTTCGCACCTGCCTTACGATGAGAACGTGGCGCTGACGAAGAAGGTCGTGGAGTATGCCCACAAGCACGATGTGACGGTGGAGGGCGAGCTGGGTGTGCTGGCCGGTGTCGAGGACGAGGTTTCGGCCGAACACCATACCTACACCCGTCCCGAGGACGTGGAGGATTTCGTGAAGAAGACCGGTGTGGATTCGCTGGCCATCTCGATCGGCACGTCGCACGGAGCCAATAAGTTCAAGCCCGAGCAGTGCACGCGCAATGCGGACGGCGTGCTCGTGCCGCCCGAACTCCGTTTCGACATCCTGGAGGAGATCGAGAAACGCATCCCCGGGTTCCCGATCGTGCTGCACGGTTCCTCTTCCGTGCCGCAGGAGTACGTGCATATCATCAATACGCACGGCGGTGCGCTGAAGGATGCCATCGGCATTCCGGAGGAGCAGCTGCGCCGTGCCGCCAAGAGCGCCGTTTGCAAGATCAACATCGACTCGGACAGCCGTCTGGCCATGACGGCCGCCGTGCGTCTGGTGCTGACCGACAAACCCGCAGAGTTCGATCCCCGCAAATACCTGGGGCCGGCCCGCGAGGAGATGAAGAAGCTCTACATGCACAAATGCGAGAAAGTTCTCGGATCGGCCGGCAAGGCGTAGCCGATTCGTGCGGATTGCGATACCGGACCGGGCAAATCGCCCGGTCCGGTTTTTTCTTTCCCGAAATGTGGGTTGCGGTGCGGATTTTGTTCTTCTTTGCATACAATCAATATTCGATGGTTATGAAAAAGTATGAATTGAAGAATAATAAGGCGCTCGGACGTTATGAATTCGATTTGGGCGGTGCTACGGCAGCGGTGGATTACGAGGAGTGCGGTCCCGGGTGTATCGCCGTTACCCATACGGGCGTTCCCGATCGGTTCTGCGGACAGGGTATCGCCTCGCAGTTGACGCTGGCGGTGTTGGAAGATTTGAAACGGCAGGGGCTGAAAGTGGTTCCGCTGTGTCGATTCATGGCCCGTTATATTCTGCGGCATCCGGAGTGGAAGCAGATGGTTGCGGACAAGTAGCGGGTGCGACGGCGTTATACCGTTTGCGCCTGGAGATTCGTTTTTGGGTAGGGTCGGTTCCGTGCCGGCCGTTCTTCGGCTATAAGGCACGCGGCCTTTTGCCTGACGGCGAATGGGCGGGAGCCAGGGGGAATGAATGCCGTTTGCCCGGGTTCTGAAGCATGCGGGAGCGTCTTTTGCCGACAGTGGCCGGAAAATATCGTGCCGGACGGTGAATTAGTAGGAGCGAAATTTGGCCGATTGCCGGAAAAATCATTATCTTTGCCCATCCGAGGAGAGGTGCTCGAGTGGTTGAAGAGGCGCGCCTGGAAAGCTCGTATACGTCTAAAGCGTATCAGGGGTTCGAATCCCCTTCTCTCCGCAAACGACCGGGTGGTCGGCTGGGTTGCAAACATTCGTTTGCAACCT
>OHMK01000776.1_pt1 | contig 11928 bp, 9 predicted proteins | sample 1569291 | NCBI WGS metagenome assembly OHMK01 (sample SAMEA3879517, study PRJEB24766) | human gut metagenome | biome: human-associated habitat; feature: feces | place: USA | collected 1985/1987 | reverse complement strand
GTAACCCTGCGTATAGTAGTTGGCGAGTAAATCAAACAAAAAGAAGTTGCAATAGGAGCAAGCCAGAATACCGCCGAAAAAGGGCACCAGACAAAAGCCTGCCAGCATACCGTAACGGATGGGGGCAATTTCTGTATAACTGTGCCAGCTGATTTGAAATTTAGACGGCATCAGCTTCGACAGATATTCGGTAAAAGCGCCTGCCGGGCACAGCCTGCCGCAAAAAACAGGCCCTAGGAAGAACGCTGCTGCCAAAAGCAGTAATGTGCTCAGCATGCTTATCGGTGTCAGTCGCCAGATTATTCCGTCCAACACATGCTCTATCGGAATACGAAAGCAAAGGCCGTGAATACTTTGCGGCTGCCAGCTGCCGTAAAGCAAATAGAACAGGCAGCGCTGAAAGAGCGCTACCGGCGCATAAAACAATATAAAGCCAAGAGCGTAACCGGTTAAACGTTTAAGGTTATATAACATAGGCAATCACCTCGATAACAAATAGGGATAGGGTAACTCAAACACCCTATCCCTATTTTAAGCTATTGAAAAACGTTAAGCAAGTAATTAGAAGCTGTAGCGCAGGCCAACACTATAAACACGACCAGAAGTAGGTTCACTTGCATAGAACTCTCTGTCAAATACATTATCTACCGTAAATTGTAATACAGCATTTTTTGCAATTTCATAATTGAAGCCCATATTTACGATAAAGTACGGATCTTCAGAACCATATTCACCGGTTTCATCATCCGGTGCTTGACGAGCACTCACATATTGACAGTCAAGATTTACGCCAAGTTTATCTTTTTTGTAATTCAACCCAGCGTGTAATAAATGCTTCGGAATACCATAATCAGTAGAATTAACACTACCAAGGTTTGTATTAGCTACTGCTGTTCTTTCTACTTTGCCATGCTGCCAAGAATAATTAAGATATCCAGATAATTCTTCAGTAAGCTTATGTTCAAGACTAAACTCTACTCCGCGACGCTTTTCAGTACCATAGTTTTCATAAGACTTATAATCTACTACTTTAGTGCCGGGTTTATAATGATAAGTATATACTATCTTATCATCAGTTTTCACCTTATACATGGAGATACCCATATTGGTCTTATCAGAGATTTTTTTCTTCATACCAATCTCAAAGGTATCAGATGTTTCAGGATCAAGATCCGGATTGGCATGTACGTTCTGCTCATAACGGAAAATTTGACTAAACGGAGGAGGATTAAATGAATGACCATAAGATACATAATAATTAGTATTATCATCAGCTTTAAAATCAAAAGCAATTTTAGGGCTCAATTCATTGTATGAGCCTTCACCATGCTTGCTGGAATTATTTGCATCTAAACTGCCATCAAGGTTATAGCTTGTTGTGCTACCATTGTACTTCTTATAATGGTCATAGCGTAATCCAAGATACATAGTCCAAGGTTCATTAAATTTATATTCATCTTGAACAAATAAAGCTATATTCTGTGCTTTACCGGTGTTTACTTGGAATAAGCCATTCTTTCCCTTACTTGTATCTACGGAATTATGATCATGATAGTTTTTCAGATATTTTCTATATTGGGTAAACTCCTCTTGTTTAAAATCTCCACCAATTAAAATATCGTGTTTGCCAATATTTTCCCAAGCCTTTTGGAAATCGACATAGGTTTTTCCAGGATATGAAGAATCACTGCCTGCTCCATACCAGGGAACCTCTTTAGCAGTGCCACTAGCACTACTATATCCGGATTTTTTCATATCAAGCAAACTGAAATTAGCATTTATTTTATTTTTATCATCATTATATGCTAAAGTATGTTTGTTGTACTCTTTCTCACCATCATAGCCTAAGGAAGTTCCTAGACTAGGAGATACATAAGTTCCATTTCCTAAATCAACTTTACCGCTCCATACAGGCTTACCGTCTTTATAAATATAACTCTTAGGACTCGGATAATAATAAGTACTCGTAGTATTGGCAAAAGTATATTTCAAGGAACGTTCCGCATCAAAATTATACTTTACATTTGCACTATAGGTTTCGCTCTCATATTTTCTATCGCCGCGTGTAGCAACAATGTATTTACCATTGCTTAATTGTGGCGGTTTATTATCAGGAACAATTGTCCCACTGCCTTTGCTAGCAGCTTTTGTCTGATAATAATTTCCCCATCCATCCGATTTACGATTTTCATAGCCAACGCCGAAAGAAACTTTTTCATTGGCTTTTACATCAGCATAAAGAGCCTTTTTCCAAGTATTATTGCTACCATAATTCAAAACTATGTTAGCATTCAAGCCTTTCTTCTTGGCATCCTTTGTAATAATATTTACTACACCGCCAACAGCATGTCCGCCATACAGAGAAGAACCAGCACCACGCACAACTTCAATACGCTCAATGTTTTCTACCGGTATCATCTCCCAGTCCACATTACTGTTGAAAGGATAGTTCATCTGTAAACCATCTACTAATACAAGAATATCACCAGAGCCAAAGCCTCTAAGCTGAATACCGCCTTGAATTGCTTGACTTTTATACACACCAGGTAAGGTCTGTAAAGCTTCCGGAACGGATGTAATGTTACGCTCCTCGATATCCTTTGCCGTTACCACACTGACACTGGACGGAACCTCCTGAATCTGCTTCATGGTTCTCGTAGCTGTTACAACCATCGCATCCAGATCATACTCATGCACTTCTTCGGCAAATACAGCATTGCCACCCAAAAGCACGTTGCCGCAAATCAATGCGCTCATCAATAAACCTTTACTAGCCAATTTTTTCACAGATATACCTCCATTCACTCATCACTAAAAACATCAACAAAGTACATATTAAGCACTTGAAATTATTTGGATTGAGTCTTAATATGCATTTTCTCTTTTATATGTTATAATACTGTGTATAGCAGCTAGACAGTCAAGGGGGAAATGCTAAAAATGTCAAAAAATATACAAAATTACTTTACGACCGGTGAATTATCACGGCTTTGCAAAATTCCCCGCAAGACTTTGCTTTATTATGATAAGCTGGGATTGATTACTCCTGAGCTTGTTGATGAAAACGGTTACCGCTATTACAAGCGCAGCCAACTGTTTTTGCTGCAGCTGATTCTTACGCTACGCCAGCTTGATGTGCCGATTGCGCGCATCAAAGATTATCTTGCCAACCGCTCGCCGCAAAACTACCGTGATTTATTTTATGAGCGCATAGATTTCTTCACACAGGAAATTGCCCGTCTGCAGACTATGAAGAAAAAGCTGCAGAGCGAATTAGGTAAGCTCGACCATATTGCGGACATTACTCTGGATAAAATTATGCTTGTCCATGAGCAGGCACGTTATCTTTATCTGAGCAATGCTACCGAAGAAAATGAATGCTTTAAAAAGCGTTCTTCGCATATTGCCCAAATGTTTAGCAATCTGCAAAACGATATTACCTTAACAACCAATGGCTTTGGTTATATTTACGATACGGAAATTTTGCAGGATTTTTCAACCAAGCATCTGAAGCATTACTATTATATGCTTCATGATAAGCTCGCTACACCGCATTGCCACCAAAAGCCTGAGGGCGATTATCTGACGCTGTATTTTCAAGGCGTTTACATGTTCAACAACAAAAAATATCTGCAAATGCTGGCAGAATATTGCAAGGAGCATCAGCTTACACCGATATCACCGCTTTATGTAACATCGTTGTGTGATTACTGGCTGACAGGTGATACCGATAAGTATATTTACAAGCTGGAGCTGCAGATAAAATAGCATATCTAAGGCACACAAAAACCCCGTGGCAGACGCCACGGGGTTTTCTAATCAGCAAAGCACTGAGCAGACTTTGCTCTTTTTTATTTTTACAGCCTTAAGCTAAAATCAGCCTAAGGTTACGGCATCACTGTTCAGCATTGGAATAGGCTTGCCGTTTTTATTATTGCGGTACAGTCTGAGACGCTCAATATCGGCCATCTCAACAGGCAGCGCCAAACCATACTGCTCATTCAGTGCATTCAGCAAATCTACTGCCTTCATGCTGCCGGTCGGCGTAATCTTGCAGTCAAAACTGAAAATCGTTTCTTTTTCGGTCTGTTCCGCAGTAAGCTGCGGAATGTAAAACTTAACGTCAATTTCCTTGAACTTAGCCTTCGTCTTAGGTGCAGCTTTTTTGAACAGCAGCTCCGGTGCAGCATTGAACTCCGCAACAGCAGCGCTCACGTCTTTGCTATAAGGCAGCGTTACGCGATAGCTTGCACCTGCCGCCTGACTCATCAGGGCAGCGTGATGCGTATCAACAGCATCGGCAGCCAGCACGCGGATACCGCGCGGCAAAGCAGCATCAAGAGCCAACGCAGCCTTTTCTACCTCCATAGGCTCGGCAAGCTCGATTTCCACAAACTCAGTATAGCTTACTACACCTACGCCCAGCGCAGAAGCCAAACTGAATTTCAAATGCGGATTAAAGCCTTCGGAATAGGCCGCAGGCAGCTTGGCACGGCGGATTGCGCGGCCGATGGTGCGCACATATTCCAGATGGGAGATAAAGCGGATGTCCTTATCCTTGGTAATTTGCATACGCAGTTTCATTATGCCTGTACCTCCCCATTATTTTGATACTCTTCTTTATAATCAACGATTTTTACGCCCAATGCCTGGCAAACGCCACAGCCGGTACAGCTTGCGCGACGGCAGTCGTGTGTAAGCTGCTGAGCATAAGCCTTACGCCATTCGTTCCACAGGAAGCGGCGGCTGACACCCGGAGAGATATGCTCCCACGGGAAAGCCTCCTGCTCACCGCGCTCGCGTGCAGCGTAAAAGTCTTTATCAAGGCCGGCATCGCTGATAGCCTCCAGCCAACGCTCGTAGGAGAAGCAATCGCTCCAGCCGTCAAAACGCGCGCCCTTTTGCCATGCCAGCAGCAGTGCTTTGCCTACACGGCGGTCGCCGCGGGCAAAAACAGCCTCAATCGTACCGGTCTTGGCATCATGGTAGTTTAAGGTGATATTTTTATATTTTTTGATTTCATCCTTCAGCAGGAACTGCTTACGGCGAATTTCTTCCAAATCATTCTGTGCAAACCATTGGAAAGCAGTATACGGCTTAGGTACGAAGGACGAAGCACTTACGGTAACCTTGCAGCCACGCTTACCGGTAATCTGGAAATATTTATACTGTACCTTGCGTGCCAAATCGGCAATCGCCAGTACGTCCTCATCTGTTTCATAGGGCAGACCGATCATAAAGTACAGCTTAACGCTGTTCCAGCCGGATTCAAATGCTGCACCGACAGCATTCATCAAATCCTCTTCCGTTACGCCCTTGTTGATAACGTCACGCATCTTCTGGCTTCCTGCTTCCGGAGCAAAGGTCAGACCACTCTTACGCACTGCCTGTACCTCCTTGGCGATAGCAACACAGAAGCTGTCAATACGCAGAGAAGGCAGAGAAACGCTGACGCGTTCATCCTTAAACTCGCCAATCATCTTATGTACCAGCGGAGCCAGGCAGGAATAATCGGCGCTGGAAAGGGATACCAGGCTGATTTCATTATAGCCTGTGTTATCTACCAGCTTACGCGACAGGTCCATCAGCACCTCCGGCTTGCGCTCGCGCACCGGACGGTAAACCATACCTGCGTGGCAGAAACGGCAGCCACGGCTGCAGCCACGGAAAACCTCCAGCATGATGCGGTCATGAACGATTTCACCGAAAGGAACAATCGGAGATGTCGGGAAATCTACGCTGTTCATATCCTCTATAACACGCTTTTGGATAACAGCAGGAATATCCTCGCGCAGCGGCTTAATCGCCTTAAAGGTGCCGTCCTCATTATATTCTGCTTCATAGAAGGAAGGTACATAAATGCCCTTGATTTTTACCACACGCTGCAGAAATTCTTGTCTGCCGCCGGGTTTGCCTTCACGCTTCCACTCCTTGTAGCAACGCATTACCTCAATCAAAACCTCTTCGCCTTCACCGATAACAGCAAAATCGAAGAAATCAGCCAAAGGCTCAGGGTTGTACACACAGGGGCCGCCTACAATAACAAAGGGGTCTGCATCAGTACGGTCCTTAGCCAGTAGCGGCACGCCACCCAAATCAAGCATATTTAAGATATTGGTATAGGAAAGCTCGTATTGCAAAGTAAAACCTACAATATCACATTCCCTCAAAGCCTTTTTGGTTTCCAGAGTGCAAAGCACAATTTCACGCTCACGCATCTTCGCCTCCAGGTCAATCCAAGGCGCGTAAACACGTTCTGCGGCAATTCCGTCTTCCTTGTTCAGCAGATGGTATAAAATTTTGAAGCCAAGGTAACTCATACCTACTTCGTATACATCCGGGAAGGCCAGAGCAATAGTTGCCTCTACTTCTTCTGCAGGCTTAACAATGCTGGCGAACTCGCCACCGGTGTAGCGCGCAGGCTTTTGCACGCTGCTTAAAATATCAATAGTTAAATCCTTTTTCAAATTCATATTCTCCTCTATTAAAATTGAAGGTTCTGCTTCTTCACCTTAATATTCAACAAAATCGCCACCAACATAAGGTTCGTCGTCAGCGAGCTGACGCCATAGCTCAAAAATGGCAACGGTACGCCTGTTACAGGCATAATACCTGCGGTCATGCCAATGTTGACCATAACATGGAACATAAACATAGATGTTACACCGGTTGCCAGAAGCATACCGAAGGTATCATCTGCATCAAGCGCAATCGCAATACCGCGCCAAATGATAATCATATACATAGAAATGATAAACACAGTTCCGATAAAGCCAAACTCTTCACCGGCAACAGCAAAAATAAAGTCCGTATGGTTTTCCGGCAAAAAGTTCAACTGACTCTGCGTTCCGGCCAACCAGCCTTTGCCAAGAAATCCGCCGCTGCCGATAGCAATTTTAGACTGAATAACATGATAACCGCTGCCGAAAGGATCAAGCTCCGGATTCAGAAAAACACGGATACGGTTCTTCTGATAATCCTTCAGAATCATCCAAAAGGCCGGCAGCAAGGCCATAAAAGCCAGTCCCATGCGGAAGAACCATTTATATTTGAAGCCGCTGACAAAAATCATGCCTATAAGGATAGCAATAAAGGTCAGCGAGGTTCCTAAGTCCGGTTGACGCATAACAAGTATAAACGGCACCAGAATATATGCAAAAACCGGCAGGTAATCCTTAAATTCCTCCAGCCATTCAATTCGCTTATCCATAAAGGTAGCTAAGCAGATAATGAGAAAAACCTTAGCAAATTCACTGGGTTGAAAGGACATAGAGCCTATTTGGATCCAGCGCTGTGCGCCCAATTGACTTTGTCCTACAAACATTACCGCTAAAAGCAGTATGATATTAATTATATACAGCTTGGTGGCATAATTTTTGAGAACACGGTAATCAAAAGCCAACGATACAGTAACAATAGCCAGGCCAAAGACCATAAACATACTTTGGCGCTGCACATGCCAGGCCTTACCGGTGCTGACAGCAAAGGAATGGGTAGCACTGTCGATAAGCCCCAAGCCACAGCCCATAAGAATTAGCACAGCAGTAATCAGCCACCAGTCAAGATTTTTCAGGATACGTTTAAAATCCACAATGTACTCCTTCCTGCATTATTGGATGGTGTCCTTTTTCGGGGCAGCCTTATCAGGGCGGGGCATATAACCCTTTTCCTGGAAAAATTCTTCAAATGCTTTATAAACAATAGGACCTGCCGCAACAGAGCCGAAGCCGCCCTGTTCCACAATGCAGACTACAACAAGCTCAGGGTCATCTACCGGACCATAGGCTACAAACAAACCATGGTCACGTCCATGAGAGTTTTCGGCAGTACCGGTTTTACCGGCAATTGGCTTAGGCAGGCCGGCAAAGTACGATGCCGTACCACCCTCCTGCGTAGTAGCACTCATGCCCATGCGGATATAATCAATCGTCTGCTGTGACACATCAATATGCTTGCCTTCGGCACGTTTAGGTTTTTCAAAAAGACTGCCGTCACTGTTTATAATACTGTCAACCAGATATGGCTGATACTTGGTACCGCCATTAGCAACAATACTCAGCATAACAGAAAGCTGAATCGGTGTCGTCAGGTTGAAGCCCTGACCGATAGCAGCGTTGAAGGTATCACCCAAGCGCCAGTCCTCATCCCAGATTTTACGCTTTACTTTTTTAGAGGCAACAAGGCCTTTGCTTTCGCCTTCCAGGTCAATACCGGTGCGTTCGCCAAAGCCAAAGATATGCGCATATTTTTCAATATTATCAATGCCGACGCGATAACCAAGCTCGTAAAAATAAACGTTATCACTCATCGCCAACGCTTTGATAAATGTCAGCCATCCTAAAACCTCGCCGCCGGCGTTACCCATAGTAGGAACCATCGGATGAAAACCACCGTCGAAAATGGGCTCGTTCAAGCCAACCTTTTTCAGTTCAAAGGCAGCACTGCCGGTAACAATCTTAAAGGTAGAACCAGGCGGATATTCACCGGTAATAACCTTGTTATTCATCGGGTAATTGGGATCGTTATTAATAGAATTCCAATTCTTTGAGGAAATGCCATGCACAAACCAGTTGGGGTCATAGCCCGGACGGCTTACCATCGCCCTTACCGCACCGTTACGCGGGTCGATAGCTACTACCGCCGCTGCTCTCGCTCCGGGAGCAATACCGGAGCTTCGCAGAAAGGCAAGATGCTTATCTGTAAAAGCCTCCAGCTCCTTTTGTAGCTCGTAATCTATCGTCAGCTTCAGATTTTTGCCGGGAACAGGCTGCACGGAATCGTAATGCTTGACAACGTTACCGGCAACGTCAACCTCCTCCATAAAGGCGCCGTCCTCACCGCGCAGATATTTATCATAAGTCTTTTCCAATCCGCCCTTACCGACAAGACTTCCCTGACTAATATTCTTGAAGAGCCCCTGCTCAATTTCATAGGAGCTTACCTCGCCTACGTAACCCAAAGCATGTACAGCGAGCTCATGATAAGGGTAATTGCGGATAGGCTGCACCGAAAGCATAACCTCCGGCATATAGCGGCGCTGTTCTTCTATTTTGGTTACCATCTGCTGATCAAGATTATTTTTCAGCAAAATCGGTTCATAAAAATTTTCACTCGCCTTAATTTTAGCGTTAATTTCTTCTACAGGCATCTGCAGCAAATTACTGAGGCGCTGCAGTGTTTCCGGTTTATAGCTGGACTGCTTCTGCAATACTGCGGCATAACCGGGCAAATTATTTACCAGCTCTTTGCCCTCGCTATCATAAATAATTCCGCGTGGAGCAAGAATACGCGACTGGCGCAGCCTGTTGCCGTCAGATTGCTTAGCGTAGTAATCACCGCGCCACAGCTGCAAATAAACCATTCGTCCCAGCAGCACAGCAAATAATACCAGACACACAACCAGCAAGGTGTGCAATCTGGTTATCCGGTTTCTATCTTCCATAGGCTACGTCTGTCTCCTTTCCTGCTTCCTGGTTAATAAGATATATCTTCTTTTCTGATCCATTCATAAATCATCTTCATTATAACTACAACAGGCCATACCAACAGCGCATTGCCTATAATATAGCCCAGAGAATCCCATAAATATGCAAAAAATATGCTCCAGCGTCCGCCACTGCGCAAAAGTTCCAGCCACCAGTAAACAAAACGCAGGATAGAAGTAATCGTCGCAATAGCGCTCATATGATAAAGATAATTATCCTTAAACACCTTTTCCTTTGTCAGGCCCACTATATAACCTACACAGATACGACTGAGAATATGGAAGCCAAAAATACCCACCGTCATTGCATCCTGCAGCAGTCCGGTGATACCGCCGACTACCGCACCAGCTTTTTCGCCGCGCAGCAGCGCATAAGCATATACCGCCAAAAGCAGCAAATCACAGGAAAGCCAGCCCGTATAATATACGGACATCGAACCCTGCAGCAGCATTAAGAACAGAAACAGGACGGGCCAAATCAGTCTCCTCATTTTGCCTGTCCTCCCTGTAATACAATTTTCGCTTCCGGCGTAAAGCCAACAATAACCAATACCTGTTCAACATCTGCAATATCAGCAGCAGGTACAATATCTGCTTCCTGCAGCAGACCTACACTATCCATATGAGTAGCAGTAACCTTACCGATAAGAATATCCGCAGGATGGCTGCCGCTGTAACCGCTGGTAACGATAATATCACCCTCACGCAGGCTTGCTTCGCGGTAAATATGCTCCAACAGCAGCTTATCCTTGCCGCTGACACCGCCGGCTACACCGACAGCACGTGAATCAGCGCGCAATACCCTAGCACCTACACGACAGCGCGGAGAGGTGAGCAAAAGTACACGGGCATAATCATCATATACCTCGTCAACCACGCCTACCAAGCCGCCGTTTACTACAGCCATATCAGGTGCCAGGCCTCTGTCCTTACCGGCAGCGATATATATGCAGTCACGTAAATCGCCGAAGCTGCGGGCAATTACCTTTGCTGCTACAACCTTCTGCGATTTGTGCTGCTCCTTATACTCCAACAAGCCTCTCAACTGCCTGTTTTCTGCATACATCGAAGCCATCTGGATATTGGCATTACGCAGCTCAATATTTTCTTGTTTCAGCTTTGCATTTTCGCTCTGCATTACTGTCAGTGCCTTCCAATAGCCACGCACGCCATCACTGGCATTTCCTAACCCGGTCAGCATACTTTCTACCGGCAGCACTACTGCCGCCACCGCTCTGTTGACCAAAGGAAAACGGCTTCTGCCTGCTACGGCCATCGCCAGCATAGAAAACAGGACCAGAACAAACAAAGCTACCAACATAACCTTCTTATTCATGCTGCATTCCTACTTATTTAGAGGTCATAAAGCCTTTGCGGTAAATGTCAATATTTTCTACAGCAATACCGGTGCCGAGAGCAACACAGTTCAAAGCTTCATCAGATACGAATACCGGCATACCGGTTTCCTGAGAAATAAGTCTGTCCAGATTGCGCAGCATAGAGCTGCCGCCTGTCATAACAATGCCACGGTCCATAATATCAGCGGACAGTTCAGGCGGTGTACGCTCCAAGGTGTTACGAACAGCGTCCACAATCATGCTTACAGGCTCGTTAACAGCTTCGCAAACATGGTTGGCATTAACCTCTATACTCTTAGGCAGACCGCTGAGCAAGTCACGGCCGCGAACTTCCATAACAGCAGGCTCATCAACCTTCATTGCGGTACCGATTTCAATTTTAATATTTTCTGCTGTACGCTCACCGATAAACATATTAAAGGCTTTGCGGATATAACGTACAATAGCACTGTCGATAGCATCGCCGCCGCAGCGTACGCTCTTGCTGACAACAATGCCGCCCAGAGAAATTACGGCAACCTCACAGGTACCGCCGCCGATATCAACAACCATGCTGCCGGTTGCTTCCTGTACAGGCAAGCCTGCACCGATTGCTGCCGCCATCGGTTCTTCAATCAAGTAAGCCTCACGCGCACCTGCTTCAATAGTAGCATCAACAACGGCACGCTTTTCTACTTCGGTAACACCGGAAGGCACACCAACCAGAATACGCGGACGTACAAAGGTACGGTTGCCCATAGCCTGTTTAATAAAATATTTCAGCATAGACTGAGTAATTTCATAGTCGGCAATAACGCCATCCTTCATCGGACGGATAGCGATAATGTTACCGGGAGTACGGCCAATCATTCTCTTAGCCTCCGCACCGATTGCCAGTACCTCGTTAGTGTCCTTTTCAACAGCTACTACCGACGGTTCGCGGATAATAATACCCTTATCCTTGCAATGCACCAGCGTATTTGCAGTGCCCAAATCTATACCCATGTCATCCGACATATTGTTAAAAATACTGATATTAGGGAAAGTAAACTTCATTTCCGACTATCCTCCTAAACTTCTAATGCTCCATCTTCCTGAAAGCTGTAA
>OHMK01000770.1_pt1 | contig 12063 bp, 10 predicted proteins | sample 1569291 | NCBI WGS metagenome assembly OHMK01 (sample SAMEA3879517, study PRJEB24766) | human gut metagenome | biome: human-associated habitat; feature: feces | place: USA | collected 1985/1987 | reverse complement strand
CATTATTGTCTCAATTTCCTGCAGTGTTTTTGCATCTTCTATTTGAAAATCTGAAACTCTTGTCCGTACCAGGTACTCCATACAGGCTCCACAACCTAATTTTTCTCCGATGTCATGGCACAATGTCCGGATATAAGTTCCTTTTGAACAATGTATGGTCATCGTCACCAATGGAAACTCGATTTTTTCAACGATAATCTCAAATATCTGAACCTTCCTTGCCTTGCGTTCTACTTCCACACCGTTTCTTGCCAAGTCACATAATTTCTTTCCATTGACCTTCAGTGCAGAATACATCGGCGGAATCTGTGCATATTCTCCCACAAAGCTTTCAATACACTGCTTTACTTCTTCTATGGAAAGATTTACCTCGGATTCCTTTAATATGGTTCCTGTCATATCCTGGGTATCCGTTTCTTTTCCCAAAAGCATGACTGCCTCGTATACCTTGTCCTTATCAGTTAAAAGGTCACAGACTCTGGTTGCTTTTCCTATACATACAGGAAGTACGCCCTCCGCATCCGGATCAAGCGTACCTGTATGTCCAATCTTTTTCATTTTTAAAATTCCACGCAGCTTTGCAACTACGTCAAAGGACGTAAATCCTTTTTCTTTTCTTACATTAATAATTCCGTCCATACGTTATCCTGTCTATTTCAAAAGCTGTTTTTCAACGTCCTTTACAATTCCCTCAAGAATCTCTTTGGCATTGCCTTCTATGGTTGCTCCGGCTGCCCGTATATGACCGCCTCCACCATAGGACATCATAATAACTGCCACATCTACCTTACCACTGGAACGCATGCTTGCTTTAAAGCTTCCATCCTCATTTTCGTAAAGAAAGATTGCAGCTTCCACATCTTTGGTAGCACGAAGCTGCTGTACGATTCCTTCTAAATGTTTCGGAAGAACCTGGTATTTTTCCATTTCTTCTTTGGTTACGATAGATGCAATGCATTTTCCATCTAAAAAGAGCTGGCTGTCCACCAATGCCTGACCCAAAATCCGGTTCTGCTCGTAAGTTTTCTCATAATAAGTCTTATCCACGATACGGCTGAAATCAATTCCCATTTCCATCAGCCTGCCGGCAATGTTCATGGTCTTTGCGGAAGTACAGGAATACTGGAACACACCCGTATCATGCACAATTCCCACATAAATACATTCTGCAATTTCCTTTGTAATCTTCTCTTCATCTATGAGTTCATATACAAGCTCACAGGTTGAACTTGCCTCCGGGAAAATGTAGTTTGCATCTGCAAAGTTCTGATTGCTGATATGATGGTCAACACAGAAGGTGCGTTTTGCTGCATGAAAATATTTCACTGCATTTCCCAGTCGTTTCTCATCGCCGCAGTCCAATGCAATAAATAAATCGTATGGCTCTTTTTCTATATAAGAGCTGTCAATTTTATCTGCATTTGCAAGGAATTTGAAAATGTTTGGAATCGGTTCCAGATGGAGTTCCACTTCCATTTCCGGATGATATTTTCTGATATAGTTATATACTGCTAACGTGGAACCTACACAGTCTCCGTCAGGTTTTACATGACCGGCTATTGCTACACGCTTCACATCATAAAGCTGTTCCTCTAATTTCATTGGCAACACCTGCTCTCTTTCTCTTCGGATGAGGCTTAGGACTCTTCCTGTCCAATCACCTCATCAATTTTCTTTGACATGTTTACACCATACTCAATGGACTGATCCAGAATAAACCGAATCTCCGGAGTATTTCTTAAATTGATACTTTTTGCGAGGGCATGACGAATATACCCTTCTGCACTATTAAGACCTTTGATTGTATTATTCTGAGCTTCTTCGTCTCCGAATACACTGATATACGCCTTACAGGTTTTTAAATCCGGTGCCACTTCTACGGCGACCACACTGGTCATCGGTGCAATACGCGGGTCTTTTACTTCACTCCGGATAATGTTGGAGAGTTCTCTTTGAACTTCTCCATTTATCCGCATATTTTTCATACTATTTTTTTGCATAATTTTCCTGTCCTTCTATCAGATTATCTGGCAACCTCTACCATCTTATATGCCTCTACCTGATCCAGTTCTGCAATATCATTAAATCCTTCGAATACAAGACCACACTCATATCCGGCTTTTACTTCCTTCACATCGTCCTTGAAACGTTTCAGGGAAGCAAGATTTCCTTCAAATATCTGTGTTCCCTCACGGGTAATACGGACTTTACATCCACGCTCGAAGTTACCATCCAATACATAAGAACCTGCAATGTTACCAACACCGGATGCTTTGAAAATCTGACGGACTTCTGCATGGCCGATTACTTTTTCTTCGTATACAGGATCTAACATTCCCTTCATAGCAGCTTCTACGTCTTCAATTGCGTTATAGATAACTTTATAAAGACGGATATCTACACCTTCATTTTCAGCAGTAACCTTTGCTGTAGGGTCCGGTCTTACGTTAAATCCAATGATGATTGCGTTAGATGCAGATGCTAAAGTAACATCAGATTCGTTGATTGCACCAACACCACCATGGATAATCTTAACCACAACTTCGTCGTTGGAAAGTTTTACAAGACTCTGTTTTACGGCTTCTACAGAACCCTGGACGTCTGCTTTAACGATGATATCCAGCTCTTTTACATCTCCGGACTGAATCTGTGAGAACAGGTCATCTAAAGACATTCTGGAACGGGTCTCCTCTAACAGTTTTGCCTTTCCTTCGGAAATATATGTCTCTGCAAAGTTTCTTGCATCTTTTTCACTGTCACATGCTACGAATGTTTCTCCTGCATCCGGTACACTGGAAAGTCCTAAAATCTCTACCGGCATGGATGGTCCGGCTTCTTTTACTCTTCTTCCCTTATCGTCAATCATGGCACGCACTTTACCATATGCACTACCACAGGCAATCGGCTCACCAACTGTAAGGGTTCCCTTCTGTACTAAAACAGTTGCTACAGCTCCTCTTCCTTTATCCAGCTGTGCCTCAATGATAACACCACGGGCTTTACGTTTTGGATTTGCCTTTAACTCGCTGACTTCTGCTGTTAATAATAACATTTCCAATAACTGGTCAATACCTTCGTGGGTATGAGCAGATACCGGTACAAAAATGGTGCTTCCACCCCAGTCTTCCGGAATCAGTTCGTATTCGGATAACTCCTGTTTTACTCGGTCGATATTGGCATTTGGCTTATCAATCTTATTGATTGCTACTACGATTTCAATTCCGGCTGCTTTAGCATGGTTAATTGCTTCTACAGTCTGTGGCATGACACCATCATCTGCTGCAACTACAAGAATTGCGATGTCGGTAGATTTTGCTCCACGCAGACGCATTGCGGTAAATGCTTCATGTCCCGGTGTATCTAAGAAGGTAATCTTCTGTCCATTGATACTTACCACATAGGCTCCGATATGCTGTGTGATACCACCAGCCTCACGGTCTGTTACATGTGTATTACGGATTGCATCCAGAAGGGATGTTTTACCATGGTCTACGTGACCCATTACACAGACAACAGGTGGTCTTGGAACTAAATCTTCTTCTCTTTCTTCATCCTCTTTTAAGAGCTCTGCAATTACGTCTACCTTTTCTTCCGGCTCTGCAATACAGTTAAATTCCAGTGCAATTTCTTCTGCACTGTCATAGTCGATTTCCTGGTTTACGGTAACCATCTGTCCCTTCATAAAGAGCTTCTTGATGATTTCAGAAGCCTGAACCTTCATCTTATCTGCCAGTTCCTTAATCGTCATACGCTCCGGCAGGGAAACGCTGCGGATGGTATCTTCTTCCTTTGGTTTCGGCTGTGCAGGACGTTTCTTCTTACCGCCGTTTTTCTCAAGATTTACATATCTTTCCTGTTTCTTGCTTCCTAACTTATCGTGCTCCTGCACCTGTTTCTTACGGGTATTGTCACGGTCACGGTTTTCACGGCTTTCTTTTCTTAAATCATCCGGTCCTGCCTGGATAGCTTCTTTATTGAAACGGTTTAATTCCTGATCGAATCTTCCACCATTTCTTCCGCCTCTTCCATTTCTGTCGCCTTGTGGACGGTTATTATTGTATGATCTGTCTCCCTGTGGGCGGTTATTGTTGTACGGTCTGTCTCCCTGCGGGCGGTTGTTATTGTACGGTCTGTCTCCCTGCGGGCGGTTGTTATTATACGGTCTGTCTCCCTGCTGACGGTTATTGTTAAAGTTTCTTGCCTCCGTCTTCTTCTCTTCTGTTTTCACTACCGGTTTCTCCTGAACAGTTTTTGTTTCCGTAGTCTTTACTTCTGCAGTTTTCGTTTCTGCTGGTTTTACTTCTGCAGCCTTAACTTCTGTTGCTTTTACTTCTGCCGGCTTAACTTCTGCAGCTTTTACCTCAGCAGGCTTTGGTGCTGCCGGTTTTGCAGGCTGAGCTGGTCTTGCAGCCGGTGCCGGTCTTCTTGCTTCTCCGGTCTTGGCATTGGTGTGATAAGCCTGACGTCTGCTTCCCGGATTGGTCTTGCTGTTCTGCGGGTTAAATACAGCAGAAATACTTGCTTTTTTCTTCGGACGAGCCGGTGCTTCTGTTGCAGCTTTTGCTTCACCTGCCGGCTTTGTCTCAGCTGCCGGCTTTGTCTCAGCTGCCGGTTTTGTCTCAGCTGCTGGTTTTGCTGCTCCGTTTACTTTAGAACGCACCAGCTTCTGTGCATCTTCATCTATACTATTGCTGGATGTCTTTACTTCATACTGGGTTCCTTGTAAGGAATCCAAAACATCCTGCGGCTTTATATTTAATTCTTTTGCGAGTTCATATACTCTGAGTTTTGACATATATAACTACCTCCGTTATTCAGTTGTTAACAGTTTCAATTGCTTTATGACGGCTTTGGCAAGACCTTCGTTGGTAACTGCCAATGATGCCCGAAATTCTTTTCCAATATGATGTCCGAGACTCTCCTTATCAGCATAAGCATAAAATGGCACTTCATAAAAGCTGCACATATCACGGAAATGTTTCTTCGTATTATCTGAAGCATCTCCTGCGACAATGACCAGATGAGCCTTTCCTTCTTTTACCGCTTTCTCTGTTGAAAATTCTCCGCTTGCAACATTTCCTGCCTTGGCAGAAAGTCCAAGCATGGATAACACCTTATCTTGTTTCCTTTTGCAACTCCTCATATATTTCTTCCGGAATCGCCATTTTCAAAGATCTTTCCAAGCCCTTTGTCTTTTTTGCTGCCAAAAAGCAATCCATATTCGGACAGATATATGCGCCTCTTCCATTCTTTCTTCCAGTGGAGTCCACTACAAGTTCATCTTCCGGCGTATGAATAATCCGAATCAGTTCTTTCTTGCTTTTCATTTCCTGGCATCCTACACATTTCCGCATAGGAATCTTCTTATTCGTTGCCATCTATGAACTCACCATCTCCTGTGTTTTCTTCTTCATAACCTTCTTCATACTCCTCATCATAGTCCTCGTAATCATTTTCATAATCCATAAATTCACCGGACTCTCTTGCCTGTGTCTCACTCTTGATATCAATCTTGAATCCGGTCAGTCTTGCAGCAAGTCTTGCATTCTGTCCTTCTTTACCGATAGCAAGTGACAACTGATAATCCGGAACAACAACCTTTGCGCTCTTCTCTTCGCCATCTGCGATTACGGAAATAACTTTTGCTGGGCTTAATGCGTTCTCGATTAACATGGCAGGATTCTCATTCCAGTTAATGATATCAATTTTCTCACCGCGTAATTCACTTACGATAGCATTTACCCTGGCTCCGTTCATACCTACACAAGCTCCTACCGGATCCACATCAGGGTCATTGGAGTAAACAGCAATCTTGGTTCTGCTTCCTGCTTCACGGGCAATACTCTTAATTTCTACAATACCATCTTTTACTTCAGTAACTTCTGATTCAAACAGACGTTTTACTAATTCCGGATGGGTTCTTGAAACCATAATCTTTGGTCCCTTTGGTGTAGATTTTACTTCCAAGATATATACCTTGATACGTTCGGTCGGTTTGAATACCTCTCCCTTTACCTGCTCATTTTCAGTAAGAATGGCATCTGCTTTACCAAGATTAATGGAAATATTTTTTCCAACATATCTCTGTACAATTCCGGTTACAACGTCTTTTTCCATGCTGTAATATTCGCTGTAAATTGCTTTTCTTTCTTCCTCACGAATCTTCTGTAAAATTACGTTCTTTGCATTCTGTGTTGCAATACGTCCAAATTCTTTGGATTTAACTTCTACATTTACCACATCACCAAGATTGTACTCAGAATCAATCATGCGTGCATTTGCAAGGCTGATTTCTGTTACATCATCTTCTACTTTTTCCACTACGGTCTTCTCAGCAAGCACATGGAACTCGCATGTTTCCGGGTCAATATTTACTTTAATATTATCTGCCTTTCCAAAATGGTTTTTGCATGCAGTCAGCAGAGAATTCTCAATTGCCTCAAGTAAAGTCTCTTTGCTGATATTTTTTTCCTGTTCCAGTATTGTCAATGCTTCCAACAACTCGTTATTCATTTCTTTATCCTCCTATATACTTATTTTCTAAGTTGTATGCTATGTTAATGATTAAAAATCGATGGCAAGACGGATTAATGCAATATCCTTCTTATCAAATACCTTCTGTCCATAAGATTCGTCTTCAATTGTTACGGTATTCTCATCATATGCACTTAAGACTCCACAAAATTCCTTTTCATGGTCTATGGCACGATACAGACGTATCTCTACTTCTTTTCCCATAGAACGGACATAGTCCTTTTCTTTCTTCAACGGTCTGCCAAGTCCCGGCGAACTCACTTCAAAAATATAAGAGTCTTCCACATAATCTTCCCGATCCAGAATCTCATTCATTTCCCGTGCTACCATTTCACAGTCATTGACGGTAATTCCGCCTTCCTTATCAATGTAAGCCCGTAAGTACCAGTCGGAACCTTCCTTGACATATTCCACATCTACCAGTTCAAAATGATACTTATCAACGATTGGCTGAATGAAGCTTTCTGTCTTCTGTTCATAAATTTCTTTTCTGGACATGTAACCACCTTTCCATCTGTCTAAATTTTGTTCTAAACATGAATTGAGAGTGGACGCAACGCCCACTCTCAAAGCCTAAATCATCATGTACTGTATTATTATAGCACTATTTTCTTAAATTGCAAGATTTTATTTCCAAATTATCTACTTTCTGCCGGCTTTTCCTGCCTTTTTCTGTGACCAGACAGAACATGCTCCAATCACTACGGCAACCAGAATTGTAAATACATATGCCATCCATGCTGGTAATGTTCCTGCAGATGCTACTGCTGTGCTGCCGTTTCCATCACCTTTTACTAAAATCAATGCAGAAACCGGAGCTACTTCTGCTGTTCCAGAAATTGTTTCAATCGTATCTGTTCCTGCTAAGGTATCATTAATGCATACATTCCAGTTTCCTTCCGGAAGAGTTACTTCTTTTTTCTCATTATTGGCATTGAAGATCACATACATTCCATCTGCTGTCTCTCCGTCAACATCACCGGTAATTGCAAACGCTACTACATTAGCATCTAAATCTTCTACCGGAGTCACATGTGCTTTTACATCCTCTGCATTTTCAAGGCGAAGCACCGGATGTGCCTTACGGAATGCAATCAGTCCTTTATAATACTGGTAAACATTCTGATACTGTTCATCTTCCAGATTGCTCCATTTTAAGCTGTTTACCGAATCTGGTGAGGCATAGCTGTTTTCATCTAGACCACCATCTGCTTTCTCTTTGCTTCTTAAGAATTCTTCTCCTGCCTGCATAAACGGAACACCCTCTGCCGTCATATAAATGGCTGCTGCAAGATTGTTCATGCGGATTCGCTCCTCCACGGAAGCTTCCGGAGTAGAACGGATAATACGATCCATCAGGGAAAGATTATCGTGACAGGATGCGTAGTTAATGGACTGGGAAGGTGTAGTACACCATTCCGGTGATAATCCCATAAAGCATTTTTGTAAGGTCTTCTCTTTGCCATTTGCTCCGGATACAAAACCTTTTTCTGTCGTTGAAAATGTATTTCCTTTTAACAAATCTCTTAAAGTATCACTGAAAAAAGCCATTTCCGGTACTTCTGTGGAATTGGTCTGTGTTGTCATGGAATATCCTTCTTTGGTAAGGCTTGTCTGCATCGACCATCCTTCTCCGTAGAAGATAACATCCGGGTGGTCTTTGTGCACTTCCTCGATTACCTCGTTCATGGTTTCCGTATCCAAAAGTCCTACCAGGTCAAAACGGAAGCCATCAATATGATATTCATCTGCCCAGTATTTCACAGAGTCCACAATATATTTCTTCACCATGGAACGCTCGGATGCTGTGTCATTTCCACAGCCGGAACCATTAGAATAAGTCCCATTATCATTTACTCTTGAGAAATACTCCGGCACAATTACGTTAAAACAGAATTCTCCTGCATTGTATACATGATTGTAAACCACGTCCATAACGACACTGATATCGTTATCATGTAATGTCTTTACCATTTCTTTAGCTTCTTTCACCCGGACTTCTCCATGATATGGATCCGTGGAATAAGAGCCTTCCGGTACGTTGTAGTTGACCGGATCATATCCCCAGTTAAACTGCGGTGTATCCAGCTTTGTTTCATCTACGGAACCATAATCATAAAACGGAAGTAAATGTAAATGTGTGATTCCCAAATCCTTAATATGGTCAAGTCCGGTCGGAACACCATTTTCAGTTGTGGTTCCGGTCTCTGTCAGTCCTAAATATTTTCCAACATTTTCAATTCCGGAACTGGAATCTGAAGAAACGTCACGGATATGCATTTCATAAATAACAGCATCATTAATACCCTCTCCGGCATGTGGGTTACTGTCACTGTCCCACCCTTCCGGATTGGTGGATTCCAAATCAATTATCATGGCACGTTTTCCGTTGACACCTGTGGTTCTTGCATATGGGTCATTGGCTTCTTTTTCCTCACCATTAATGGTAACGGTATAAGTATAATAGGTACCATTTAAATCTCCATCCTTTGATGCCACCCAGGTTCCATTTATATCTGCAGTCATTGGAATGGATTCAATTAAATCATCGGTTCCTTCTATTCCTGATTCATAGAGATTTACAGAAACAGCCTGTGCGGTTGGTGCCCAGAGACGGAACGCTGTGCTGTCTTTTGTCCAGGTTGCACCAAGGTCATCTCCGTCATAAGTATACTCTTTTTCAAATTCTTTGGTGGAATATACGCTCGGCATCACTACTTTATATTCAGTTCCTTCGTATGTAATCTGATAGCTCTTATAAGCATCTAATGGTTCTTCCACAACTACCTGATATACGAAATCATCATCTTGTGTTACTTCTTTGATAGTAACCGCCACACCATCGGCACTCTTAATAGAAAATGCCTGCATCAGATTCCCTTCAATTGCTCCGGTCATCTGAACGGTTACTGCGCCTTCTCCATCATATTTGGCTCCGGATAATTTAGTTCCGGTTACGGCATCATCACCATATTCTTTGGTATATCCTTCCACACCAGACTCTACATAAATATCCACAGTGCCGGATACCATCTCGGAAATATCAATGAACTGGTCTTCATCAACATCCTTGGTCCAGTCTGCTGTACGCACAATAAATCCCACAGAGGTTGTACCCGGTGTTACTTCCATGGTTGCCACGTGGTCACCATCTTCCTCTGCCAGTTCATAAGCTGCACCATCCGCACCTTCTTCCCACATCCAGACATCCCATCCATCGTAATTGTCGTCTGCTCTGTGGTAATGCAGCTTAATCAAAAGTTCGTCAGCCTTTACCATTGCCGCATCTGAGACTACTGAAAAAACAGTCATCATGATAAGCAGCAATGCCATCCCCAATGCTTTTCCTCTTCTCTTCATGTCACCCTCCATCATATATTTGTTAGATTTGCTTATTTTTTCCTTGTTTATTACCGGAAACATAGTAAATTGTAACATAATGTTTGATGATTTAGAAGAGAAATTTTCGTAAATTTTAGTATCTTTACAATTTTTAGTTATAGCAAAGGGACTTATTTTGCAGCCTCTTTCATTTACTTATTCATCTTCTTCATCACTACTCCAGGATGAAATCAGATGTATTTCTCCAGTATCTAAATCCAGTGCCATGTTGTCTGACACTCTTGACATCAAATGTCCCTCCATATCCATTGCGATATTATCTGATGTCTGACAGAGCATATCTCCATCATTGTAATCAAGCATATTTCTATACATATTCTATTTCTCCTCTAAAACCATCTTTAACATTTTAAATGCAGCTCTTTTTTTTGCTTCTTTTTTTGCTGTTGCATCTGCCATGCAAATATTATCATATTCTTTAATTACACATTCACAATGCCAGATTGGATTACCATTCAAATCATATTTTTCTGTAAAGTTATATTGCGGAATGGAAAAATAGCCTCTCCTTGCAAGAATTTCAAGTTGATTAATAGAATCTTGTTTATTTGGGTGTTCTATTTCATCCCTAATAGTAAACAATAAGTTATTCTCTTCCAGGTACTGGTATACATATTTTGCTGCAGCCTTTCTGGCTTCTTTCTGTGAGTTACCAAACCCAAGAATAATATTGTCAAATTCTTCAATTTTTAGATACGCCTTATATAGTGGTTTTTTCCCATTTATCGGCCAGGAATTATTCACATAATTTCCCGTTTCCCAGTATGTAGTATTGTATTTTTCCACATGATATAATGGTAAAATTCCATATTTTCGTAATGACCACTCCTGTAAAAGTTGAATATAATTGTCATCTTCATTCTCCAAATCAGGTTCCAGCATCTGCTCAATCACCTGTTTAAGAATTTTCATATTCCAATTACAATCCAATACTACCGCCCCAATGATTGCTTCAAACAAATCTTCTTTTACAGCATCTTTTTCTTCCGCATGTCCGTTAATATCACTTTTTCCCATAATAAGGAAATCAGCAAAACCCAGCATATCGATTCTTTCTGCCAGATTCTTCCTTCGAACAAGTTTGCTCTTAATTTCTGTCAGTTCACCTTCATCACATTCAGAATAAAATTCATTACACTCATCCCTGTTGAAATCATCGCACTCAGATGCCATATAACCGTACTCTTCTGTAAGCAATTGAACCACAACAAAATCAAGAGCCTTATCACCAATGAACTCTAAAACTTCGTTATTTGCCCCGCCATTTTCTGCAGAATACGACCTGCGAACAAATGCCTGTTGTAACAAGTCCCGGTTTTTAAATTTGTAATCAATTTGGTTTTCGATACCAATTAAATCATTTGTATCCATATGATACCTCCTAGTTTTTTTTACTAGAAGACATAAAGAGTCCAATAATAAACAATCCATTCTTATAATGCATTGCTAAATTGAACAAGATAAGATAAATTTGAATCTTTGTTTTTCTATGTTTACATCATTTCACTTTCATAAAATGAAATAAACCTATGAAAACAATGGTTTTAATTTATAATATTATGCCCTCTGTTTTTAATATAACAGAAAGCATGCTGTTTTTCAATTCTTATTTTTCATATTCCTACCAATCAAAATCGAAATTGATTTGAATTCAAGTATTCCCCACTTAAGCATTTTATACAAATAATAATGCCTTACATAACTTTCAACTGTTGCAGACTACTATGCAGCTGCGTCCTCCACCACTACAAACTGCAACTACACTTATGACATACCATATACCCTTTTATTTAAGGTCAAAAAACAAACCGATTTGTGGTCGATTTATCTTGGGTAAGCACTTTTGCAGGACTCTCCTTTCCTGCGTATTTTATCAATTGAACTTATGTTAGAATACCTTTTTGAATACCTCGCACTTTTAGTAATGTATTTTTAAGGCTTTTTAGAACAACTACGAGATACAAACTTTGCGAGTTTCTCGAGTTATCGCAGTGCTTGCCAAATCTGCATGCAAGCATGCGATTTTTCTCGCTACTCGCGTAAATAAAAAATGCTGTAAAACCATTATCTGGCTTTCAGCATCTTCTATGGGTTGGGCTATTAAATTATTAATAGTGAGCAGTTCAT
>OHMK01000759.1_pt1 | contig 12280 bp, 9 predicted proteins | sample 1569291 | NCBI WGS metagenome assembly OHMK01 (sample SAMEA3879517, study PRJEB24766) | human gut metagenome | biome: human-associated habitat; feature: feces | place: USA | collected 1985/1987 | reverse complement strand
TTTTGTTCCTCTTACTTTAAATTTTGACAATGCATATCCTGCAGTAGAACTTAATACTACAATCAGAATCAGCGAAATAACGGTCACCTTTAAACTATTCCACATATACATACCGATTTTACCATCTGATAAAACCTTAGAAAAATTTTCCAGCGTAATACTCTTTGGAAATGCAAATGGAGCTGCTGACAACTCTACGGTTGGTTTCACACTTGCAACAAACAACCATATGACCGGATATATCTGAATGATTAAGAAGAGAATAATCAATACTGCAAATATTATTTTTATTATTTTTTTCTTCAATGATTTCCCCTCCTATTCCTTCTGATGCGTTCTTTTTCAATTCTTTTTTCTTCTTTTTGTTCCTTTGAAGTAAAAATTTTTCTTAAAATATAAACAACTAAAATACTTTCAATAATAATAAACACCGCTAAAGTACTGCCATAACCATACTGGTTACTTGAAAACGCCTTTTTATACATATATGTAGACATTAATTCGCTGGCATTTCCCGGTCCACCACTTGTCAATAAAAATGGAATATCAAATCCTCTTAATGCTCCTGTCAAACACATCGTCAAAGTCAGAAGTACAATATCTTTTATCAATGGCATTTTAATTTTAAATAATATCTGCATTTCAGAAGCGCCATCTATTTTGGCAGCCTCATATACAGAAGGATCTAATGAAACCAGTGCAGCATAAAATATAACCATATACATTCCAGTAAATCTCCATCCTTCCGGTATGGATACAGCTGGTAATACAGTACTTACTTTCGCAAGCCAGGACGTTACCATTCCACCTAAACCTACTTTTTGTAATATCTGATTCAATAATCCCATAGGCTCTGTTGAGTACATACTTCTAAAAAGCTGTGTGATAGCAACTGTTGTAATAATACATGGTACATAATACAACGTTTTAACCAGTGTCACATGCTTTGTCATATATGTCAGCAATATTGCAAAAAACAGTCCAATTAATAATTGCATGGAAACTACAATAACAAGGTAAATCAGATTGTTAAAAAATGCCTTATAAAAAACTTCGTCATGAAACATAGTTACATAATTTTGCAATCCGACAAACTGCTTTTTTCCTATTCCTCCCCATTTCATAAAACTTAATCGAATAGACTCTTCTATTGGATAAAATACTGCCAAAATATAGAACAATAATCCTGGAAGTAAAAATGCCAGAAAGGCCTTTTTGTTTCTTATAACGCCCATTATAACTCCTTCCTTTTCATTTATATAAATCTGTTACGAGATATGTATTACCAATCATGATAATACATATCTCGATATGTCATTTACTTATTTTGTATATTCTGCAATAGAATCATCTACCAGTTTACAAAAATCGTCTACTGATAAATCACCGGATGCCAGCAATAATAAATTATCCTGCATAACGGTATTGGTATTGGAATCAAGGTATGTATCCCAAGGCTTCAGGAAGTTTTCACCTGTAGACTGCATATCTTCCTGAATTTTCAGATAAAGATCTGAGTATTCAACATCATCCGGTAAATCGGTTTTAATTGGAGACATCTGCTGTTTTCCAGCATATAATTTACCATAATTATCAATTACATATAAGATAAAATCTTTTGTTTTTTCATCAAATGTTTCTGCATTAAATGCCATACCAATTCCAGAATTTATACAAAATTCATTTGGCTGTGTTTTTGCACCTTCAATAGTAGGAAGATAAAAATAATCAATTTTACCCTGCTTATATGCATCCTGCATAGCGCCGATTTCCCAGTCACCAATATAATACATTGCAGATTTTCCATCTAAAAACATTGATTGTGCTGTTGCATAGTCTGTTGCAGCAAATCCATCATTAAAATACTGACCCATTTCTTTCATAAATTCTGCTGCTTCTCTTCCGGTTTCACTGTCCATTTTCTCTTTTCCATCTCTTAAATTAATGATAAAATCATTTCCGGTTTCTCTAAATGGAAGCATTGCTAAGTATCTCTGTACCGGCCATCTGTCAACACCATCTACCGAAATCGGTGTAATTCCATTATCTTTTAAGGTTTTACATACATTCAGCCACTCATCCATGGTAGTTGGTGGTGTCAGATTATACTGTTCAAAAATTTCTTTGTTATACCATGTCATTTCCACATGATATTCTAATGGTAAAGTATACATGGAACCATCTGTAAATTCCTGATATTTTAATGCAATCGGATAGAAATCATCATATCTGTCATTATCTTTTAAAAATTGTTTTACATCTACTAACATTCCTGCATCTACCAGCTCCTGACAATATGGATCGGCATCAATATCAATTATATCCGGCATATTGCCTCCGGCAATTAATGTCTTTAATTTCTGTAAATAGGAAGGTCTGTCCGCTGTTGTTTCAAATTCAATTTTCCACTTTCCGCCTTTTTCTTTACTGTACTGATCTGCAATTTCATGCATTACCTGATCTATTTCACCATCCACAGGTCTTGATGTCATCCATGTAACAGTTACCACATCATCATCATTTTTTGCTTCTTTTTTTGTAGAACCACAGCCTGCAATTAACCCTGTTACCATTGTTGCTAACAATAAAATACTCATCATTCTCTTTTTCATTTTAATCCCTCTCTTTTCTTGTTTTTATCACAAAATTGTTTAATTCCACTTCTCCCTGTACCACATAAACACCGGCATAGCCACCTTTGTGATCATACATTCTGGTAGATAATACAATTTCATCATTAATATACACAATACAGATATCATCTTCTCTTATTATCAGTAAATGATATTCATCTGCATCCGGAAGCCTTCTGGATGTTTCTATCTGGTATGGTACATCACCTTTTATCTGCCACTGATAGATGCCCTTTTCTGAACGTGGCCACATATCCCATGCTACTTCCTTTTTCCGTTGATTCATTCTTAAAAAATAACCCTTTTCCATTTCAGAATCAACATGTAACGCTATTCCGAATTCATGTCCCCGCTTCACACAGACATCCATTTCAATTGAAAAGCAATCTTCCGGAATTTCATAGACACCGGAGCCTAAGGTATCACTTATTACATGAATTCCTTTTTCTGTCTTTGTTATCCGGCTATTATAGCCTGCTGCTGGTTTCAAATCCTGTACTTCATCATAGAACTCTTTCACACCTGGAATAACCCGGACTTTTAATGTTCCATCTTCCGGATTCTGAATCAATTCATGGAACACCATTGTTCCACCCCATTCCCATGGTCCAAAATCTTTATTTCCATATTTGCTTGCAATCCATCCAAATGCAAATCTTCGCTGTCCATCTGATGCGGTTTTGATTGCATAATCTGATCTGGTGTCAAAGACATCATCTTCAGGAATTTCCCATGGTCCGTTTGGACTTTTCGAAATTCTATAATGTGTAGTAAATTGATCCGAAAAAGTGGAGAAAACCAGATACCAGTAATTTCCCATCTTGAAAATTTCAGGACATTCCATGGTGATATACATGCCAGGGGCATAAAACGGTTTTTCATAGGTCCATTGTTTCAAATCCTTTGACTTACACAATGCAATACAGCCTCCCCTTAATTCACCTCCTCCTTTAATTCTTGAAGCCAGAAGCATGTCATAACATTCATCTTCTTCGTTCCAGTATACGAATGGATCCCGCCAGTCAAATTCTTCATATTGCTTTCCATCAGAAACAAACAAAAATTCTTCTACTGTATTAAGATGTTCTAAATCTGTTCCTACTGCCTGCATTACAGACTGTACACTTTTTCCATTAATTTTTATATCTTCATTATACGCAGTAAAAAATGCATGATAAAGATTTTCTTTGTCTTTTATTACGGAACCAGTGTAAGCATTCTTATTTGGCTTGTCATCTCCTCCTCTCTTGATTGCTTCCCCTTTGTATTCCACATTTACAAAGTCTTTTGTTGTTACAAGATGCCAGGTAGTTTCTTCTGCATACTCCTTGTCCCTGATTCTTGGATCATGCAGATAATAACCATAAAAAGTTCCATTTTCATAATATGGTATTAAATCTCCAACCCATGCATCTTTTGGTCTGTACAATAATTTTTTCATACGCACCTCTCTTTGCACTATTTGCACGTTTTTTTCGTTCTTTTTATGCTTAAATTGTAGCATATGCACTATTTATTTTCAACATAGCTTTCTCAATTTTATCATTTTCTATTTTTTTTACATAATAAAAACTGTTGTTTTATACATGTTATACATCTTTTCATTGTTATTTTGTGCATTTCGTGCATTTTTATTTTTCGCACATTTTCTTCTTCCTTTATTTTTAATAAAGTGTTACAATAAATCTGGAGGTAGAAGTATGAAATGCACGATTAAACAATTAGCCGAAGAATTAAACTTATCCAGAAATACTGTTGCTAAAGCTTTAAAAAACAGTAATGAAGTTTCTTCGAAAACAAAACAGCGGGTTTTAAATAAAGCCAGAGAACTGAATTACAATAACATAAACAAAGAACTTTTTTCCGAATCGGGAGATGTTACTTCTCCATCTAATGTGAATAATGGTTCTATCCTGTTTCTTACCAAAACCTATGCACCAGACTCTGAATTCTGGACTGCGGTTTTAACAGGTATTGAATCCATCTTATCTAATGCACATTATCATCTTGTAATTGGAATCATGTCTGAAAGTGATTTGAAAAAAATGGATTTTCCTACTGCATTAAAAGATCCTTCCATTAAAGGTATTATTCTAGTGGAAATTTGTGATGGGGCTATCTGCAATGCATTGTTACAATATAATCTTCCAATTATTACTGTTGATTTACCAAAGGATTATAATCCTGTTTTAGATATGATAGATATTGTTACTATGGAGAACAAAAAAAATATTCACCGGATTGTAAATTATTTAATTTCCAAGGGTGCCGAGCGTTTTGCCTTTGTTGGAGATATTTATTCCGCAAATGTAGGACGAGGTTTTCAGGAACGTTTTGATGCATTACAAGAATGTCTTTCTGATAATCACCTGGAACTAGACCGGAAACATTGCTTATTAACAGAAACTTCTGATGAATTTCAGGACTTTCAAACAGTCGTTAAAAAATTACAAAAGATGGCTTCTGTTCCGGATGTATTTATTTGCGGGAATGACCATACAGCAATCCAATTAATATATGCTCTTCAATTTTTGGGTTATCAGATTCCAAAAGATGTAAGTGTAGTAGGATTTGATGATATTCCTGCTTCTGAAAGGATTACGCCTTCTCTCACTACAATACAGACTCCAAAAAAATACCTTGGTATTGCTGCAGCCCGCCAGATGTTAGAGCGGATACAATATCCAAACTCTCCTCATTCATATATGGAATATAAAACAAAACTTATTATCCGGGATTCCACAATATAGAATTAATTTTGAAAGGATATTATACTATGGAAAACTTCTTTTCACTTGATGGTAAATTTTTTCGATTTATCAACAAATTTACCAGTTTAATTGCTTTAAATTTTTTATTCATTATTACATCCCTTCCTATCATTACAATCGGGGTATCTTTTTACGCCCTTTATCAAACAAATTTAAAACTTTCACAAAATACAGAATCCTATATTGCAAGAACTTATTTTTTCTTTTGGAGAAAAAATTTAAAGCAGAATATTCTTCTTTGGCTACCTGTAATGATTTTATTTATATTTTGTCTGATTAACTTATACATTTTACCTTTTATGCCAGAAACCTTTTTCAGGTCTCTCACTCTCTGTATACAATTTCTTATTTTGTTGTTATTGCAGGGATTTCTTATTTATGCATTTTTTCTTCCGGATCAATACAGAACTACTTTAAAATATACCGTAAAAAATGCAGTTATATTGACTTTTAAATATCTTCCAGCTACTTTTTTATGTATTTGCATAAATGCACTACCAGTTTCTATTCCCATATTGTTACCAAAAATAACCGGATATGTGTTAGCAGCTTTTATTATAATAGGCTTTTCCGGGATTTCATTTCTGCATACTTTCATATTACAACTACTATTAAAAAAAGAGAACCTTTTCGGTTCTCTTTAAAAAGGCGTCTGCCGGATTTGAACCGGCGATAAGGGTGTTGCAGACCCGTGCCTTACCACTTGGCTAAGACGCCTCATATTTAATTATGTCAATTCACACTCATATAGTTTACCAAAGCTGTGCGTATCCGTCAAGAGAGAATTCACAGTTTTTTTCTCCTGCATTTTACCTCTTTTTTGCTTATTCTTTCCTGAATCCATTTGCTTTTTTCTCATAAGAACAGTATACTTATATATTGTAAAATATTAAACCATTTCAGGAGGAACAAATATAATGGAAAAAGGTAAATTAGGTATCAGATTATCATTTTATGCAGTAGCAGCTTTTATCCTTGCATTCTTAGGATACAGCACCGTTCTTGCATTACTGGCTGGCTTTGTTCTCATTGTTGAGAAAAATGAGTGGGCTTCCCGTCAGGTAATTCAGGCATTTTTCTTATGTATCTTTGCAGATATCGTAAATGGTATTTTAAACATTTTCGATTTCTTATACCAGATACCTCTTATGGGTTCTGTATGGGGAACAGCAATTTCTGTCATTGATGGTATTGTAAGCCTTGTAGTTCTGATTTTCTGTATCATGGCTCTTGTAAACACAGCCAAAGGAAACGAAGCAAACGTTCCTGGATTAAACGGACTTGCAAACTGGGTTTACGGCATTGTAGCTCCAAAGGTAAATCAGGCACAGCAGGCTTATTATGGACAGCAGCAGTTTAACGGACAGCAGCAGTTTAACGGACAGCAGCAGTTTAACGGACAGCAGCAGTTCAACGGACAGCCACAGTTCAACGGACAGTCACAGCAGTTCAATGGTCAGCAGCAGTATCAGCAGCCAGAACAGCAGAATCCAAATCAGCCACAGTAGAATTATTACATAGCTAAAAAGTTTAAGCGCAGAGCATTCACTGCCCTGCGCTTTTCTTATGCAGTTCTTCAAAAGATTATAAGGAAATCATCAGATAACGGATAACAAAGAGTGCGGATAATACCACGGTGATAATGTTTAACTCCTTGAACTTTCCGGTAAAGATTTTAATTAATGTATAAGCAATCAATCCAACAGCAATTCCGTTTGCGATGGAGTAGGTAAGCGGCATCATGATTAATGCCAAGTATGCCGGAATTGCTTCAGATACATCATCAAATTCCATATCTTTGATGGCACTTAACAAAAGACCGCCTACGAAGATTAATGCCGGTGCTGTTGCACAGGATGGGATGATGCTTACAAACGGAGCAAAGATGATTGCTGCTAAGAACATGATTGCTGTAAATACAGAAGTCAGTCCGGTTCTTCCTCCTACACTGATTCCGGAGATACATTCACCATAAGTGGTAACGGTGGAAGTACCAAATATAGAACCGCCAACCGTTGCGATTGCATCACAGAGAAGGCTCTTCTTTGCATTTGGAATATTTCCATCTTCATCTAACATATTTGCGGATTTTGCAGTTCCGATTAAGGTTCCGATCGTATCAAACATGTCAACCATGGAGAAGGTGATAATCAGCATGATTAAAGTTAAAATTGCCTGTCCTACCGAGCTTCCCATAAATAATTCCCGGAAACCGCGGAAGCATGCGAATAAGGAAACATCTGCGAAATCTTTTACCTGGGCACCGAAGTTAATCTGAAAACCATCAAATACCGTATTTCCGGTGAAAATTCCAAGAATAGTTACTACAAAAATACTGATTAAAATAGAACCGGTTACTTTTTTCTTATAAAGAACGGTGGTAAGTACGATTCCAAAGAAGGCTAAAATTGCGCCCCAGCAAGCTACCGGATTTTCAGAGAAAGTAGAGAAATCCACCAAAGATACCATGGTGCTTTCATTTCCTACAATAAGACCGGCATCCTGGAAGCCGATAAATGCAAGGAACAATCCGATACCCACTGATATGGCAACTTTTATATTTTTCGGAATTGCCATTACAATTTTTTCCCGGAAGGAACATAAAGTAATCAGAATAAATAATGCACCGGAAATGAATACCATTGCCAGTGATGCTTCATAGGAATAACCCATGCCAAGCATTACGGTGTAAGTAAAGAATGAATTCATTCCCATACCAGGTGCCTGGGCAAACGGCAATTTGGCAAGAACTCCCATTAAGAAGGTTCCTAAAAATGCGGACAGACAGGTGGCAAAAAATACACCGTTGAATACCTTATCATACATATCGGTTCCTTCAAAAGGTGTGGCAAGCATTGCCGGATTTACCATGATGATGTAAGCCATGGTAACAAATGTTGTGATACCTGCAATAAACTCGATTTTTACGCTGGTACCATTTTCTTTCAGTTTGAAAAACTTTTCCATAATAAACATCCTTTCTTTTGTTTTATCTAAACCAGTTCACAAACTGGAATAAATCGATTATTTATAATATCCAATAATCCCCGGTTGGTAATTGCCATCTCCGGAATAACAGCAAGGGAAATCTGAAGACTCATAGTGAGGATTGGATTCTTAAGAATACAGCCATGTTCCCACAAATCAGCTAAAAGTCTATCTGTTTCCTCTACAAATACATCCATTGGCTTCTGACTTAAAATGCCAAGTACCGGAAGTCCCACAAATTGTTTCTCTTCTCCATCCCTTACATAAGAAAGACCACCCTGTTTTACAATGACCTGATTAAATGCCAGCGTCATATCCGAAAGAGAAGTTCCAAATGCAATCAGATTCTGGGTATCCTGTCCTACCGAACCGGCAAATGCTCCCTGCAGTGCTCCTGCCTGGCTGATGATGCCGATTCCGATGGAACCATCTTTCCGGTAGCGGTCTACTACTGCACAATACATTAAGTCATCCTCTAAAATGAGTGCACCGTTCTTTACCGGAAGCTTTCTCTCTTCGTGAATTGTCTCTAAGGTTCCGTCCACGATTTTTACAATATTGACTTTTACTTCGCCATCTATGCAGCCTTCCGGCAATGGAATCGTAAGTTCTCCTTCTTTTAAATCATCCCGCTTTATGGAATGGATCACTTCTTTCGGATAATCCATTCGCGGATAAGAAGCCTTTGCAATTTCTCCGTTTACAATAACATCCTGCACCTTAAAGTCTGTTAAATTCTTCACAAGTATCATGTCTGCACGATATCCTTCTGCAATGACACCTCTGTCCTTTAAGCCATAGGCTGCTGCCGGATAAACCGTAGCAAGCTTGATTGCCTGAAGCGGCTCCACACCTTCTTCCACAATCTGCGCCAGTGCATAGTTCATATGTCCATGCTCTGCCATATCTTTTGCTGTAATACAGCCATCGGTAGAAAGTAAAATATGGTCGCTGTCTCCTGCTTTATCTAAGAATTCTTTTGCACTTGCAGGCTCTTTTAAGGAGCCACGGCGGATAATGACATACATTCCTTTCCTGAATTTTTCTAACATTTCCTCCACCGTTACACTCTCATGGTCGGAGCTTACGCCTGCTGCAATATAGGTATCTAAGTCAGCTCCCAATACACCCGGCGCATGTCCGTCTATTTTTAAACCTTTTTCTTTTCCATAATCCAAGATTTCTTTTAAAGAAGCTTCCTTTGCAATGACCCGGTTATAATCCATGGCTTCTGCAATTCCATACATGCCATATTCTTCCACCATCACTTTGACATCGGAAAGCATTACCTGTCCATAACAGTCTTCATCTCCCGGTGCTGACGGAACACAGGGAGATGCCATCCAGACCGGTGTAAGATCTGTCTCCTTCATCTCTTCCATCAGATATTTTGCACCTTTATGTCCTAAGACATTTACTGCATCATGAGGGTCTAAGACTGCTGCTGTGGTTCCGTTTTGTATCAGTGCCTCTGCAAAAGATGCACTGCTTAACATGCTAAGCTCCACATGGGTATGGGCGTCAATTAATCCCGGCAGGGCAGTAAGCCCTTCCCCATTGATTACCGTAAGATGATCCTTTTCTTCTGTTTCACCGGCATCAATATGCTCTGCAATTTTCTCAAAACGACCATTTCTGATATAAATATCCCCGGTTTTTATCTCATCTTCCAACACATCTACAATCGCAACATTCTTAATCAACAGGCTCATAGGATTCTTTTCCTTTCTGAAACAATGGTAGTTTCTGTAAAAATGTGATATCTGTCCGCTCTGCCGCTTTTCCCTCTGCCAGAATTGCAAGCCTGCTACAAACCTCTCCTCCGGCTTTCTGCACCAGACGCTCTGCCGCAGCCAGGGATTCTCCTTTTGAAATCACATCATCCACAATTGCAACTTTCTTTCCCTTTAACTTCTCTGCATCCGTTTCATCCAGAAAAATGTCCTGATTTCCCTCTGTTGTAATGGAATGCACCGCATCCTGGATAAATGATTTCACATAGGACTTCACGCTTTTCCGGACTACCACAAATTCCTTCATATGAAGCTGCTTTGAAATCTCGTACGCCAGGGCAATTCCCTTTGCTTCAATGGTCAGGATAATTTCCGCTCCATTGGCAAATGCCGCCAGTTCCTTACCTGCTTTCTCAATCAGCTCTGTATCACTGATTACCACAAAGCTTGCATACGCTGTCCCATCTGACAGTTTAACAAAAGGCAGTTCACGTTTCAGACCACATACTTCTAAATCATAATGTTCCATTTTATCTATATCCTCTTATCCATCATTATATATCCGCCGGAGAATGTTCTGTCTCCTTCGGATGTATTGTAACTATGAAAAATACGAAAGGTACAACACGTCCCCGTATTGCACCTTTGCTTTACATACATTTGCATTATAATAGAAATCGTATTATAATAAAAATACTATTTTTACTTGGTTTCTATAATATTTTTATTATATTGTGTGGAGGAAGATTGTAAAGAAAAATATTTTATTTCAATATAATTAGCCGGTTATGCAGGAAGATCATTTTATCTGATATGAAATGTCTGCAGTTCTTAGTTACATGTTTTTCTTGATAATAAACTGTCTTTCCATTGCTTTGAGAGGATAACTGCTCTGTCCGCCGAGTACGGATGCTGAATAATGTCTGCAAGGGGCACTAAGAATTTCAACCTATAACTGAATAAGCCTGGCAACCGGCGCAAATTCACATCCATGTTCATATGCGCCTCGCTGGCACTTCCCTGTGCCAGCGTTGCCGGATGCCAGACGAAATTTCAAGTGCCCCTAACAGCCCTTAAAATGCATCCGTACTTCGGCGAACCGGGCAGTTATCATGTCAAACATTGGAAATCTTACATTTTTTACAATCCCCTCCACAAACCACATAAATTATATTTTCAAATAATCCTACAAAACAAAAGAGGTATTTTATTATGACATTAGATTCTTACCGTAACTTTGTAACTATTGTAGATTGCGGCAGTATCGTAGCTGCTGCCAATAAGCTTCTGATTGCACAGCCTTCTTTGAGTAACCAGCTAAAAAATATTGAGAAAACCTATGGTGCGAAGCTTCTTCTCCGGGGAAACCGTTCCTTAGAGCTGACGGATGCAGGAAGAATCTTTTACAAACGTGCCAAAGAGATTTGCATGATGGAAGAGGGCTTACGAAATGAATTGCTGAATCAGAAAGCCGGCTTCTCTGAACTGTTGAAGATTTCAATTCCAGCCGGTAACTCTCCTTATTTTCTCCACAAATTTTTTGATGCCTTTATTGCAAAGCACCCGAAAGTAAATTATGACTTTTATGAGATTCCAAGCGAATTTGTTATTCCGAATGTCTTAAATGGAATTACGGAGATTGGGCTTATCCGCTCTGCCGCACCCGGACATGGTGCGCTTACACTTTATCCTTATGAAAGGGAGGATATTGTTGCGCTGTTTCCAAAAGACCATCCCCTGGCTAAAATCAAAGAAAAGCTTTCTGTCCCGGACCTTGCCAACTACCCGCTGGCAATTCCTTTTGACTGTCTGGATATTGTTTATGCTTCTTTTGGACACTATCTTCTTTCTCCAAATGTTTCCATGATTACTTCTCCGAAAACCACTGCCATTGAGTGGGCACGATCTTTTGGAAGTGTAGCCTTAGTCTCCCTGACGAAAGAAGATATGCGGGAAATTAAGGATATGTGTATCAAATATATTTCCGATGAAAATCTTTATATTATGAGTGCTTTTATTATCAGCAAAGACCGGCACCTTTCGAAGATTGCGAAGGAATTTTTGCAGGTGCATGGAATTGAAGTTTCTTAAGCTGCTCGCCAACTACGAGAAACACGCTTTGCGAGTTTCTCGAGTTATCGCGGTGCTCGCCAAA
>OHMK01000746.1_pt1 | contig 12480 bp, 12 predicted proteins | sample 1569291 | NCBI WGS metagenome assembly OHMK01 (sample SAMEA3879517, study PRJEB24766) | human gut metagenome | biome: human-associated habitat; feature: feces | place: USA | collected 1985/1987 | reverse complement strand
TTATTTGTGCAGGGCCGCCGCGCGGTTGCGCTCGGCGCTCTTTTTCTGTTCGTTCCACAGCTCCTCGGTGTACTCCTCTTCGGACACGTAATTGAGGTTGCCCTCGTCGTCCATTACCCAGCAGCCGTACACCCCGAAGGTGTACTTGTCCCATTCGCGCTTGCTCTGCTCCCTCCATTTCTGCTCGTCTCCCGCGCAGAAGCGGATGCCGGTGGCCGCGTGCAGGTCGATGCCCACCGTGACGGGCTCGTCGTCCACGATCATCGTCAGCGGGTCGCCGTGCTGCATTCCGTTTATCTCCGCCGTGCCCATGTGCAGCTCCTCGGCCAGCACCTGCAGGTTGCGCCCGATGATGGGCGTAGGGACGGACATCACCTGTTTCGTCTCGGGGTCGATCTGCACGAAAGCCTTCGTGTGCCGTCCGTCTTCCGTCGGGGTGTCCGCGAGGATCGCTTTGCCCGCAAGTAGCTGTTTCTGCTGCTCCCGGTCATAGCGGTCCAGCGGCGAGGATTTCAGTACAGGATAGAAGAGCACGTCCACCTGTCCGTTCTCCATCCGGTAAAAGACCAGGCGGGTGCGGCTCTCTACCGTCTTCCCGTTCTCGTCGCTCACGCGCACGGGAAGTACGGGCGAGTGGCGGCCCTCGCACAGCTCGTCCAGCACGCGCATCGGTAGATCTTCGATCATCTCCTGCGTGAGGCCGAAGCGGGCCAGCGTCTGAAAAGGCAGTTCGTCAAATTCGAATCGTGCTGTTTTCATATTCTGATTATGTTGAAAAATTATACTCTGCAAAGGTATGGTAATTTTATTCTGTCTAACAAAAATAGTGTGTTATAAATCGTTGTGGCGCTCAATTTTTATATTCAGAATATGATTTTCATGCTAAAATCATATTCTGAATCGCTTAATTTCCATGTTTTCGGAAGAAAGTATGGCGACTTTGGCCCGCCGTCGGAAGCGGGCGTTATCTTTGCCGCATGAAAAGGATGTTGCTTTTGATGATGTGGTGCCTTTCGGTCTGCACGATACCGGCCGACGCGCGGTTCGCTACCGTAGCTGCCGTGCCGGACAGTTGCCGGGCGGCGCTGCTGCTTTCCGGTCCGGAGAACCCGTGGCCGTCGCCTGTGGAAGCGACCTCCGCACAGGATGCGACGTCCGTCGAGGCGCGTAAAAAGGAGTGGGTGGAGCGTTATCTCAGCGTGTGCTATCCGCTGCGGCATATCCGCGTCACGTCGCCCTACGGCTACCGCAGCGACCCGTTTACCGGGAAAAGGAGGTTTCACGACGGCCTCGACCTGCATGCGCGGGGCGAGGCGGCTCTGGCCATGATGAAAGGGGTGGTCGTCAGGGTCGGGCAGGACCGCAGTTCCGGCAAGTACGTGACCCTGCGGCACGGCAGCTACACCGTCAGCTATTGCCACCTCTCGAAGATACTCGTCGTCAAAGGAATGTCGGTACGTCCGCGCGATGCGGTCGGCGTTACCGGCTCTACGGGGCGCAGCACGGGCGAGCACCTGCACATTACCTGCAGACTCGACGGCCGGAGCGTCGATCCCTCGCTGCTGTTCGACTACATTGACTCCACGCGGCGGGAGTGCGTGCAAGCGCTGGCGGCGATGTAAAAGATTTACACCGCCGCCAGCGCTTTATTAAAGGATTCGGCGCAGGTATTGCCCTTTGCATACATCCCGGATTTATCGCTTCTCCGATTCAGGATATAAGGTGTTTGCCCCATACCGCCGCTTTTATCAGCAGCAGCGGCGGCATTGTGACGGTCTTGCCGTAGAAGATGGCCGCGACCACCTTGCCGCCGCATCGCTCGATCTCCTTCCGGTAGTCGGTCAGGCTCTGCCCGGTCGTTATTACGTCATCGACGATAACGATCTCTTTCCCTTCAATATCGCCCGTGATGCGGTAGTTCCGTTCCAAGACGCGCTTCTCGCCGCCCTTAACCGCGTGCAGGCTTTCCCGCGGCTTGAACACATCGACATCGTGCAGTCCCGATGTCAGTTCCGGTCGGTGCTTACCGATATATCCGTGGAGGCGCTTGAACCGTCGGACATACTTCGCGCCGTTACTGCACGGCATGAACATGACGTGGTACGGCCTGTCTTCCGTCTCCAAGGCGGCCATGCACGCCTTGAAGAACTCGATACCGTGTATTTTGCCCTCCTTGAAACGGTATAGCGAACGGCAGAACGCCCGCTGTTCGTCGCCGATTAGATCGTTCCACCGGGAGGGATAATAATACCCGTAGAAAGCCACCCGAATACCACGCAGTCTGAACGGCTTGAGCGGGTGATGGTCCTCGAACAGGTCGGGCCGTGAGAGGCAGAACATCCGGCAGGCATTACGATGACCGGCCATTACCGCCATCCGGCAGTAGCGGTCGCGCTCCTTGTCGCTCTCAGCCGTCCGCGCGGCGGCGAACGCCGCCTCCCCGGTTTTCCGCCGCCGTAACCGATGATGCTACAAAGCAAACTGAATCCACCGAGCAAAATCAGAAAAACAAGCCTTTCGTTCATGGTGATTCAGTTTGGGCGAAGTAGGGTATTGCTACCGGTGGCCGTCATGGAGTCGGAACGATTAAGGCTTCGAACGTATGCCATATTTTCCGGCATGAGGGGTCCGAAACTATCTTATTTCGGGTCAGATAATCACTGTGCTTGATACAGACGGTATTCGTGGAACCGGAGTTTTGCAACTGGGCGGCTATGCCGATAACCGATTTGTCCCGATGGTATTTTCCCTTCTTCTTTTCGTCGCGCACTTCCGTCAATTGCCCGTTTCCCATTTCAACTACTTTCAGGCGCGGCAGTCTCTTCGGATCGTGCAGTTCTACATAACTTTCCGCCCGATGGAAAATCTCTTCGTCGCCCTGCCGCATCAGCGGAAGGAGGATATTTTCCAGTTTGCCGGTCGGTTTCCCTGCTTCGGCAAAGATATGGGCGGCATAAGTGATGCCGTTGGTATGCCGGTATTGCTGCGGATTTCCTGATAGGGAAACCTCCGATTCCAATACCTTGGACAGCTCACGACAAACCTCCTGTAGCCGAGCATCGGACCCTTTCTGATCCGCATCGAAAAAATAGAGGACCGAGCATTGGGCTGTCGCTCCCGTTTTGATTTTTTTCTCCTCTGGCTGATGGCGACCATATATGCGGGCGACATCTTGTAGCAGTTTTTGTCGGGGCTCTACTTGGGAATCTCCCCCGATGGCATAAAGCAATACGAGCGCATCATCTTTGTGTGCGAGTACCTCCGACGGTAGACGTCGGTTCCGCACCTCTTCCAGTTTCAGCTGTTCGAGGTTTTCTCCGGCCGCCTCACTGGCAAAATATTTGTTCAGTGGAGCGGGAAACTCCCCGATAGGCTTTGAGTATTTTTGAAGGCCGTTCACCTGTAATATTCTGTACAGAAACGCCACATCGTGAGGTCCCTCGCATAATGCAAACAAAATCTTTTCCATGGCGTCTATCGAATATCGAGGTCGATAATATCTATCAGTTCTTTAAGTTCCTCGCCCTCCATATATCGGAAATCCACCGTATCGTCCTGGGTTGTGTACAGGGCGAAAGCCATCAAGTCCTCTTTCTGCGTTCTGGAGAATGCATCGACGCACTCCTTGCTATGGGTGGAGAGGAACAGTTGTACATTGTATTCCTCGGCCAGTTTCTGCACGAACTCGGCGAAGCGAACCAGCAGTCCCTTGTGGATCGCGCTGTCTATCTCGTCAATGCACAGTATGCCGTCGGAGCAATAGGCGAACAGCAGGGCTATCTCGAAGATGCGTTGCAGGCCCTCGCCGTACTTGGTCAGGTCGATACTACACTCGTGCGTCTTCGATGTGACGAAAAAGCGGTTTTCCCCATGGATATCGGTTAGTTCGATCTTCTCGATGGCCGGGTCGATATGTTGGCGGATAAAATTCGTGATCTCGTCGATGCGTTTCTCCTTTACGGCGCGTGCGTGTGCCTCTCGGAGTATCGAGTCGTTGTAGCGATAAGGGCTGGAAAAAGCCGAGCGACAAAGCTTTTGGGCTTTCTGGTAATAGAGTTCCGGTTCCCGATTCAGGTATAGATGCACGTAGCTGGAGAGCTCATCAGCCCCGGTATTCGCATCGATCCGTATCGTGGAAATATAGGAGTTTTTGTCGATATTTTCTTGCGCATCTTCCTTCGATATACGGACCTGCGTGTCCAACCCGTTGAAATGCCCGGCGATGTCGATAGGAGAGATGAAATTTTTGTCCACCCATAGGGCATTGAAATCCCGGAAAAACTTGCCGCGGAAACGCTCCAGGTCGAGAAAGGCGTTCAGGTCGTTGAGTTGCGCCAGCAGGTAGACGGCCTCCAGCAGGGAGGTCTTCCCGGAATTGTTCTCCCCGACGAAAAGGTTGATCCGGCGTAACTTTCCGATATTCAGATTGGCAATCTTGCGGTATCTGCGAATGTATAGGTCCGAATAGTGTGCCGACACCTGCAAGAAGCGCGGCGCCACATTGCTGTTTAATGACCCGATGCGAATCTCGCTCGGTGAAGGCAACAGCCTCTCCAATTTGGTCTTCAGCCGGCCGATGCGCGTGTAGTCGTCGTCCGAAAGGTAGTCGCTGAAATGCAACGCTGCATTCACCTCCGAGGCGATATTATCGAGCGCATTGTGCAGCCGCGTTTCGCATATGGCCTCGCTGGATGCGAACCCGATTGTGACGCTGCGACTCTCCTCCATCTTGACTAAGGCTTTCTCGTCTTCGACGAATTTCGCCAGTTCCCGGATTTCATGGCTTTTGGTGACGATCGGCTCCAGCTTGGTGATTTGTTCGTCCCCTGTCTCTTCGTCTCTTTGCACGCGCTCGGTAACCGAGATCCACGAGAATAGTCGCTCCTCACGGTCGAGGCGCGAGGGGGCGCGCAAGTCGTCGTTCCAGCCCAGCCAGTTTTTCAGGGCGGTATTTTTGATGATCTCTTCGAAGATGGAATACTTGTCCGTCTGGAATTGGTCCCCGTAATCGCTGCCTTTATATCGCTCGATTAGGGCCAGCGTCCGCATACTGCGGCGCAGGTAATGCTTGGTGATGCCCAGCGCGTTGCATATCTCGTCTTCGGTCATGCCGCACTCTTCGAGCAGGTCCCGGATCAGACGGGTCTGATTCACCGGGCTCCAGCGCCTTTTCCCGCTGATGTGGTTGAGTCCCATGGCGATCAACTCATGGCGGCGGTCTTGCCCCTGCAACTCGATCAACTCGACGCTCTTGAAATCGCTTTCGGTCAGAACGCCGACATCCATTCCCTTCTGGAATTGCTCATACAAGTATTTCAGTGTCGCGGTGCGACGGTTGCCCTCGATGACGACGTAGTTGTCTCCTAAAGGACGCACTTGTATGGGATCCTGCCGCAGCACACCGTTCGTTTTGAAGCTGTTAATTAGGTCTTCAATGTTCTCGTTGTTCCTCCCTTTGAGAAACTCAGCCGTGCGCTGCTGTATCCGGGACTCCGCAATCTGTCCGTCGGACACAGGCTTGTATTCTGGACGGTCGATGAAGCGGTAGTTGTTGGGGTCCAGCAACAACCTGTTCAAATGTTTTTTTATGGGTTTGGTTTCCATACTTATAGAGATTTTATTCAAATATAGTGAAAAACTGAGCTTGTAATGTTGGTTTACCGGTTTTTATGGATTCTTTACGCTCCCGGTGTGCTTTCGCCGTCGGGGCGGTTGATGCACTCCGGTCGGGGTCGCCGTCTGTATGGTATTTCCCTGAAGGTCTACCGGAAATTTCCTGCATCGGGAATATCGTTTTTTCGAGATCTCCGACAGGCAGTGTTGCTATGCGCGAAAGACCGTCTGCATCTGTTCCGGCAACCGCTGTTCGTTGCGAGGAAAGCCGGCGATAGGAATTACTCCAGCACATCGTCCAAATGGGCATAATTCAACAACTTGATCTTTCCTGCTGTATTTTCGAACGTCCCCGAATATACGACGGCCTTACCCTCTACGGGACTTTTGATCCAGTCGTCCATTTGTTTCAGCGTTTTCTCGAAATCCGCATGGTAGGTCATGGCCGACTTGATTTCGATACCGTACAATCCCGAACTTTTTTTCAGCACGAGATCGACCTCGTTCTGGTTCGAGTCCCGGTAGAAATAGAGGTTGCTCTCCTTGCCCCGGTTATATCGCCGTTTCAATGCTTCCATCACGATGAAATTCTCGAACAGCGCCCCCCGCATCTTATCCCGTGCAAGTTGTTTCGGAGATTCGATGCCGAGCAGATAGCAGGCAAGCCCCGTGTCCGTAAAGTAGAGCTTGGGTGTTTTGGTCAGTCGTTTGCGCGTATTCTCGAAATACGGGGGCAGCAGGGCCACGATATAGGATGCCTGCAAGACGGAGAGCCACGCCGTGATGGTGTGCGAACTGATACCGATTTCATTCGCCAGCTCGGAGGCTTTGAACAGCGAGCCGATACGCCCGGCGCAAAGACGGATAAACGTATGGAACTGCATCATGTCCTTGATTTGCAGCAAATCGCGCACGTCTTTGTCCAGGTAGGTTTTCATATAGGCCGGATAGAGGAATTTGGGCACGTTGCGTCCCGAATAAATCGCGGGATAGAACCCGTCCAGCAGCAGATGGTCAAGCGGCGTATCGGAGGCTATCTCCCGTATCTCGGAGTAGGACAAGGGCAGCAACTCGAATACGGCGGTACGTCCCGCTAGGGATTGAGTAATCCTTTTCAGCATGGCGAACTGCGAACTGCCTGAAAGGATGAATCGCCGGTCTGCGTCATCGTCCACCATGCCTTGTATATACGACAAAAGATTCGGGGCATTATGCACTTCATCGAGAATCATGCCCTCCGCGTGCTGGTTCAGAAAAGCGACTGGGTCGTTTTCGGCAAAGCTCCGCACGTCGAGGTTCTCCAAAGAGTAGTACGGCAGGTGTGGGAACAGATTACGGATCAGTGTTGTCTTGCCGGACTGACGGGGACCGGTAACGGTTATGACCGAGAAATAGCGGTACGCCTCTTCTATCACGGCGGATAATTCCCTGCGGATATATTTTGGCCCCATATTCATTTATGTAATTTTGAAATACAACTGCAAAAATACATAAATTCTACTGCGGTGCAAATTTTTTAGAGTATTTTCTCCTGTCTCTCACCTCTTTTTTGTTGTACCTGCAATTTTCTCTCCTTTGCCGGCAGGCCTGTCTTTCTCTTTTCGCCGGCGAATGTAGGACGAAGCGCATCGACGCCAAACCGCATTCCATTCGGATAACGGAAACAGCCCCTGCAAGAAGCTGTTTCCGTTATCCGGGTTTGGCTTATGATGCCGCAGTTTCGTCCTTCCGTTGCCTTGAAAAGTTGAACGACAGACCTACCCAGCCGAGCGAAAGCAGGGAAAGAAAAGACAGCGATGAATGTTTAATCCATTAAAACGAAACGACGATGACAGACGAAATCAAGCAAGACGGCAAGACCGTATTGAGAAGCGAGGACGGGTTTTCTATCCCGATGTTTTTTAACAATCTATGCGGAAAGAACTTTTCAGGAAACAAGTACCGGAACTATATCAAGCATATAGCCCTCGGCGAAATGGGCTTCAAGCCCGGACGAATCGAGTTTTACAGGGACGGTGTGTTGCAAAGGACGGGCGAAATCCCGAATGAATAGAATATAAAAAGTGCCGATATGCAAACATCGGCACTTATACGTTATTCCATAAGCAATTCTATCTTCTTCGCTATCTCCTCAGAGGTCGGCAGCAACTCCTTGTAGGCTTCGGGCAGCTCCGGCGACAGGCTGTAAGTCGCCACCCCGATAGGCATTGTCGAGCTTTTCAGGGCGTATTCCACAATCATGCGGCTTTTCGATTTGCAGATGATGATACCGATAGCCGGGTTTTCGTGAGGCAGTCTTACGGTGTCGTTCAGCACATTCAGGTAAAATTCCATCTTGCCTTTATACTCCGGCAGGAACTCGCCGATTTTCAATTCAATCGCTATCATGGCCTGCAAACGCCTGTTGTACAACAGCAAATCTATGAAGTATTCCTTTCCGTCCACTTCTATCCGGTACTGGTTGCCGACAAAGGCGAAATCGGGACCGAACTCCATGAGGAACGCGCGGATATTCTTTATAATCGCTTGTTCCAATTCATATTCGGAATGTTCTTCCGAAAGGCCCACAAGGTCGAATGTATATTCGTCTTTCAGGGCAAGTATGGCTTGGCTCTTTATCTTCTCCGGCAAGGTCGTGTCGAAGTTGCTCTGACCGAGCAGATAATTTTCGTAGGTCTATGCTTCTATCTTGTTGATAAGCACATCTTTCGTCCAGCCGTATTTCTTGGTTGATATTGCCGTTGTCGTGTCTCCTTGCATTTGGTCAGAATGACGATGTGCTTCGACCAGCTAATTTCTCCAACTAACGGTTGGAGAATTTCATTCGACCGGTATTCGGCATAAAAACGGGCCATATCCCACATATTGGAAACACCGAACCCCTTTATACCCGGAAACTCCTTCTGTATGTCCCGCGAAAGGTTCTCCACGACGGATTTTCCCCAGCCCAAGGCCGCTTGCTGTTCGGTAATCCGCCTGCCGATTTCCCAATACAAGGCGATCATCTCCTTGTTCACGGCCTTCAGCGCCTCGTATTGGGCCGACCGGATGCGGGAGGTTATCTCGTTTCTGAAATCGAGATATTCGGGAGATAAGATGGGAGTGTTCTTTTCAGCCATAGGTTATTCATTATAATCGGTTACAGAGGTAAGGTTTTGTTTCGATTACACACAGGATTCCCCTGTCCGATCCCATAGGATGTTCGGCCTGCCGGCAGCATGCCCCGTTTTACTGCCGATTCCGCCCTTTCTATACCGCTTCCGGTCTCCCGCTTCTATCTTTCCATCTTCCCTTTTTCATCTCTCCTTTCCCGCCGTCGGCCCTGTGCGCCCCTCGGGGGTTATTTTTCAGCGAAGGTAAACCGGCCGTTCCGCTCCGCCAAGGCCGGCTGCCGCCGCGGGTGATCCGTAAAAATCTTCCTCTCCGCCGTCGAGCGTATTTTTCCGTCCAGCCTTGTCGGATTGTTCCGGCCACCTTCTGCCTGCAGAAAAATAATCCCTGCGGGTCGCAAACGGACCGAACGAAGGGAACGAAAAACAAGGTTGAATGATGAGTTACAACAAACAGACATCGTTGGCGGCGAACGTGGAGGCCATCGAAACGGCGGTAAAAATCCACGTACAGGGCCGCAAAGCCATGGCAAAGGAGAAGGAGACGCTGTCCCGCTATTCCGGCTTCGGGGGCATCAAGGAAGTGCTGAACATCGGAACGGACAACCCCCTGCCGGACAACATGGCGGAGCCGATGAACCGCCTGCAGAAGGCCCTGCGAACTCTCGCAGGCGGAGAAGAGACAATGTATCGCAAGCTGACGGACAGCCTCAAGGCCTCTGTCCTCACGGCCTTTTACACGCCGCAGTTCCTCGTGGATGCCGTAGCGCGGCAGATACGCGCCGCATTCACGGAGTACGGCCCTGCCCGACACCCGCCGCTACGCCTTTGAAAAGGATTGCATCTCGGGGCTTATCCTCTCGCTTCTGCACGACGATACCACGACAGTTATCGACGGCTTCGAGACAATCGGCGGGCAGGATTTCGGGCATACGACCTTCGACGTCATCGCTTCGAACATTCCTTTCGGCGACTTCCGCGTGTTCGACGCCGACTTGTGGAAAAAGGGCGGCATCTACGAACGCTCCACCAAGACGATCCACACCTACTTTTTCGTCAAGGCCATGGAACAGCTCGCCGAGGGCGGCCTGCTGGCCTTCGTCACGTCGCGGGGCGTAGCCGACACGCCGGGCAACAAGTTTGTGCGCGAATACCTCGTCGGCCACGCCGACCTTATCAGCGCGATCCGTCTGCCCGACGCGCTTTTCCTACCCACGAGCGGCATCGAAGTCGGCAGCGACCTGCTCGTATTCCAGAAGCACACCGGCAAAGCGGCACTCTCGCTGCGGGAGAAGATGTTTTTGCAGTCCGTCAGGGAGAAAGCCGACGCGACAGGAATCGTGACCGAACCCGCGAACAGACTTTTTTCCCTGCCGAAGACCTCCCTCGCCACAGACAGCCGCATCGTCGTGAACCGGTACGGCAAGCAGGTGCGCAAATATCAGTGGCTGGGCGACGAAGCCGCCATGTCGCAATACCTCTCCGCGTTGCTCCGCCACGATTTCGCCCGCAGTTTCCGCAAGGAGCTGTTCTCCGGCGGAGCAGGGGATACCGCGCCCGTGCAGATGTCCCTGTTCGGGATGCCGGCCGCCGGCGCGACGCGGCCCGACCGGGGGCGGCGGGCCTACACGGGCACGTCGGAGGAGTGGATGAAGGACGGCGCGATGGTCGCCTTCGAGGGGCAGGTAGGTACGCTCCGCTACCGCAAGTCCGATCATTATGAGGAGGTCGCCGTCGATTTCGTGCCGGTGGACGAAGGCAAGGTCAACGCGGACAGGGCCGCCGACTATTTCCCCGTCCGCAAGGCATATTTCGAACTCTCCGGCAGGGAGCGGGACGAGCAAAAGGAATACCCGGCACTGCGGGCGGAGCTCAACGCCCGCTACGATGCCTTCGTCGCCAAATGGGGCTGTTTCCACGACAACGACAACCGGGAGTTTATCATGCTCGACAGCCTCGGCTCGGAGGTGTTCACGCTCGAAATGCAGCTCGGCGGGGATATTGTCAAGGCCGACATCCTGCGCGAACCCGTGGCATTCACGAAGACGGACCCGCATCGCAAGCTCACGCCCGACGAGGCGCTGGCGAGCAGCCTGAACTTTTACGGCCGCGTCTATATGGACTATATCGGACAGGTGACGGACCTGCCCGAAGAGGCGGTCATCGGTGCCCTGCGAGGCGAAATGTTCTACAATCCCGTCAGCGGGGCGTGGGAACACAAGGGCCTCTTTCTTGCCGGGAACGTTATCGACAAACATCGGGCGATCGTCTCCTGCCTGCCCGATCTTTCGGACAGGGAGCGGGAGTGGACGGAAATCGCCGTAAAAGCGTTGGAGGCGGCCGTACCCGAAGCGATACCTTATGAAGAGCTCGACATCAACATGGGTGAGCGGTGGATCGACACCGGGCTATACGCCGATTTCGCCTCGGAACTTTTCGGAGTCGAAGCCGAGGTGATGTATTTCGATGTGAACGACACGTATGTAGTACGCTTGCAGGGCTATTCCCCGGTGGCTTACAACACCTATTCCGTTCGTAACTGCAACGGCGAAGACCTCTTTGTACATGCCCTTCATGATACCGTACCCGAGTTGACGAAAGAGGTGTATCGGGACGGCGGCAAGGTGCGCGTGCCGGACGAGGAGGCCATGCAGGAGGCCGCTACCAAGATCGAGGAGATCAGAGAGCGTTTCAACCGTTGGCTCGACGAGCGGCCTGTAGAGGTGCGCGACGAGTTGGTGCGAACCTATAACGAGCGGTTCAACTGCTACGTGCGTCCCGCCTACGACGGCTCGGCGCAGACGTTTCCCGGCCTCTCTTTCGAACAGTTCCCGTACAAGGAGCTCTACCCCTCGCAGAAGGACGCGGTGCAGATGATTAAGCAGAACGGCGGCGGTATCTGCTGGCACGAAGTAGGTACAGGCAAAACCATGATAATGTGTGTCGCGGCCTATGAGATGAAACGTCTCGGTCTGGCGCAGAAACCGCTTATTATCGCCCTGAAAGCCAATGTGCACGAAATCGCCGACACGTTCCGCAAGGCGTACCCGGGGGCTAAAGTGCTTTATCCGGGTAAGGAGGACTTCACACCCGCCAACCGCAAGGAGGTATTTTCCAAGATCAAGAACAACAACTGGGACTGCATCATCCTCACACACGACCAATTCGCCAAGATACCCCAGTCGGAAGAGACGATGTTCGAGATATTGTCTTCCGCAAAACGGGAGACATCCTGAGTAGTACCAGGCCCTGAAATACCGTAAGTCAATAAAAGCTGCCGTTCTTTTTTAGCTTCTTTACCGGAACTGTATTCTCCTCCACGTACTTCCGACACCTGTACTCCTTCCGGGAATCCGCTTTTCACCGAACGGACGACAGACCCCAGATACAGTTTAATGGCATCGATATTTTCTTCTTTATCGATAGAAAGCCTGATTGTTCCCCAGCCATTCCCGGTCTCCGAAACAATTTCCCGTAACCCTCTCGTCCGCGCCAAAGCCCCTTCCAATTTGGTCGTCACCTCCATTTCCAGTAATTCGGGGCCGGCATTATCCCAAGAGAAAGATACCGACAAATCGTTCGAACGGGAAGAAGGGAGCAACTGCAAAGACAACACAGGAATCAGACTGATCCCTAAAAGCATCAGTACGACAAAAATAGTATTGACAGAAAAAGCAGATAATTTCACCTTCCAAGTGTTTTCAGGAACTACTACTCCTTTTTATTTATCAGCGTCACCTCACACTCGTGCGACAAC